>OBZW01000517.1_pt1 | contig 22020 bp, 20 predicted proteins | sample 1477021 | NCBI WGS metagenome assembly OBZW01 (sample SAMEA2580262, study PRJEB22360) | human gut metagenome | biome: human gut; feature: human-associated habitat; material: faeces | place: Denmark | collected 2008/2010
ACGCCGCTGAAAAGCGGCGTTGGTTTAGGTTGGGGCGGATGGTTTGACGTTTACAGCCAAAACATTTAATAGGAAAAATTATTGAAATATGTATTTTAGTTGGAGTAATTTTTATATGCTTAATTCTACGCCTTAAACTGGAAGAGGTTGATGTTTGGAAGGTTAGAAGTATACTAAGCAGCCTAGCTGTTTTATGTATATGCTGGATGTCATATAAGTATTTAACTAATAAAATAGTAGAAAAGGTTTTATCATTTTTAGGTAAACACTCTGGAAATATTTTTATGACTCATGCTCTGATATATACTTTTTATCCAAATGTGGTGTATTATACTAAAAATGTAATTTTAAGTTGGTTAACACTGTTATCCATTAGCTTGTGTTTATCTATAGTATTAGAAAAATTAAAAGAGTTAACGAAATATAATTGTTTGATAAAAAATATAGAGAATATGATATTTCCAGAATAATTCAGTACCTTATTAAGGTATAATATAACAAAACCATTTGTATAGTATATTTGGAGAGCAAAAGATGAAATTAAAGCATTTTATACTGAATGATGAAAATATAGAGAAGAGTAGCTACATATGGAATATGGCCGGGAGTATGCTTATGGCATTTCAATCGGTAATTATGCTCATGATATTGACTAGAACAGTAGGGTTAGGAGAAGCTGGTGTTTTTACTATAGCTTATGCCAATGCAAGCTTGTTTTTAAATATTGGCAAATATGGTATGCGAAATTTTCAAGTATCTGATGTATATGGACAGTTTTCATTTATTGAGTATCTACGCTCCAGATGGATCACTACTCTCTTAATGATCATTGTAGCCACTTCCTATATAGTGCATAGCTCTTTGGTTAATAACTATAGCTTTGAGAAAAGTATGGTGATTATATGGATGTGCTTGTTTAAGGTTGCTGATGCAATAGAAGATGTTTATTATGGCATGTATCAGCAGAAAGGAAGACTTGATATAGCTGCCAAAGCTATGACGTTACGCATGTTCTTTACGATCATTATATTTGGTATTGGTATTATTGTATTACGTAGTCAATTAGTATCTTTGATGATAGCTACTATGACTACTTTTGGTTTTTTAGGGCTTTTCCTCTCATGGACTTATGGCACATTTAATGTAAAAAAGGGATATTGCAGAAAAGGACAAGTAGCCCGGCTATTAAAAAGTTGTTTCCCATTATTTGCAGGTGCATTTTTATCATTTTATATAGGAAATGCTCCTAAATATGCTATAGATGCCTTGCTATCAGATGAACTGCAGGCCTGCTATGGATTCATAGCAATGCCAGTATTTGTTATAGGTTTGCTAAACAGTTTTATTTTTAACCCTATACTTTTTCAGATGTCTTGCCTTTGGAACGAAGGTAAAGTAAAAAGGTTCATAAAGAGAACGATTGTTCAGATAGGCGTTGTAGTGGGGATAACTATCATTTGTATAATTGGCGCTTATTTTTTAGGGACTCCAGTACTTTCAGTTTTATATAATACAAATTTAGCACCATACAAAAAGGAACTTCTGATTTTATTGGTTGGGGGAGGCTTCTTAGGACTAACAGGATTGTTAAGTACAGTAATTACAATAATACGTTTTCAAAAGGGGATTGCCTGGGGATATGCTGGTGTTGCTGTTTTGGCATATGTATTCTCAAATCCAGTTATTAGCAAGTATGGAATAATGGGGGCTGTGGTATTATATGTAATGCTTATGGTAATTTTGTGTCTATGCTTTGCTGGACTATTTATTTCGGGGGTTTATATTCAAAATAAAAAAAGAAAATTAAATTAGGTTTATTACTTAAATATTGAGGATGGAAATAAAACATAAGCGAAGCTTTATTGGACAGAAAAATAAATTTATGGTAAAACAAGTTACTTGATCTTGGGAAGCGCAATAAGATGATTTTATTTATATAATCTAGGCGGGCTACTCTCAAATATCCTAGAGCCTGAGTTTTATATTATTTTGCCGTTTAAGTGTGCTTTAAGTATTGTAATAATATACTACAACTCTAAGTAACGCCGTATTCCAATTCTATAAAATGCAGACGAAGCCATTCGCATCGTAATAATCAGAAACAGATTATAAAACAGGTCTATTACTATATAGTTACATTAATGTACAGAGGGACATTTCTTCAATTCTAAAAGCTGTACACAGTTCTTATTTTTAAGGCTTTTACAGTATTCGCTGGGCTTTAAATTAGTATACCGTTTAAACTGATTAGAAAAATAATTCACATTACAAAAATTTAAAAAGTCTGATACCTGGGTTATATTATAAGTGCCTAAGCACAGCAGTTCTTTTGCCTTATCTATTTTAAGCTGCGTATAATAATTCATGACGGTTGAGGCGGTATACTTTTTAAATACAGCAGACAAAGTTGACTTCGAACAGTGCAGTTTTTGACAGAGAGACGAGAGCGTAAGGGAAGAAAAAAGACATTGTCTCATTATCATAATTGCTTCGCCAACCAAAGGCGGATATTCATCTTCTGGCACATGACGTTCCGGATATGTAAGAGTATCCATAGATATCAGCAACTCCAGCAAAAAGGATTCTAAATTATTAAGCAGCAGCTGTTCTTGCGCCGGGCTGTGGTCAGGTGAAATTATCTGGTAGATCAGTTCTTTTGTGTCAATAACAGAGGAAAAGATCTCACTGCAGTATTTCAGTGCATTAAAAAAATAATGTTTCATAGAAGTTGTCAGAAGAATCGGTTGATCAGCTATTTTATCGAGGACATTACCCTCGTAATAAAAGGCACCGTTGCATATGGAAGTTTTTATGTTCTTTATCGATCTATGCCGGTGATATTCATTAGGCGCATGGAAATAAATATGGCCTTCTTCAAGTATAACAGTTTTAGACCCGGTAATGATTTCTACACTGCCAATATCTGCATAAATGAATTCCCAGTAGTTATGAGTTTCTCCGATGGATGTAAATTTAGGATTAAGATCGCAGTAAAAGAAACTAACGATATTATCTAATTGAATTGTTTTATTAAGAAAAGTCTGCTGAAATGATTTTTGCATATCTATTTTCACTCTTTCCGTTTGTAAGGCTCAAAATCTTATTGTTTCAACCGAAACACTTTACCTTCCTATAAAATATAACACAAAATGGATTTTCTTACAAATATCACGTAAGAAAGTGTATGTTTTTATTGCGGAATATCAGGTATTATCTAATAAATTATACTATGTAAAGTTATTGAACAGGAGGGTATCAAATGAATGGCAAAGAAAGAACCTTAAAATTTTTGAATGGTGAAAAAGTGGATTATATTCCATTCCATCCATTGGTCATGCAGTTTGCATCTGAATATGCAAAGATTCCGTTTAGAGAGTATTGCCTGGACTATAGGAGCCAATGTAATGCAATGATAAAGTTTGCAGAAGACTTTGGCGTGGACTGGTTCCATCCGTCGGGATTTGCATATTGTGAAGCGGGTGCATATGGGATGGATATCGTGTATCCTGAAGATGACTGCCCATATCCAAAAAAGCATTTAATCCTTGATTTTGAAAGGGATTATAAGAAGATAAGGGCGCTGAATATAAAAGACAACGATGCGATGATGAATCGCGTGAGAGGAGTTAAGCATTATAAAGATACGGTCGGCGATGCGTATTTTATAGTAGGACACGTAGAAGGCCCTTTGGCGGAATATACGGATTTAAGAGGCGTATCTGAAGGACTCATAGATTTACTGGATTATGAGGATGAACTGTCAGAGATATTTCAGATTATAGTGGATAATTCGAAACGATGGATTGATTTACAGGCAGAAGCAGGGGCAGACTGCATTAGTATAGGCGATGCTATTTGTTCTCAAATTAGCGAGTCAATGTATTTAGAACGTATTTTTCCATATCATGTAGAAATGATTGAACATGCAAACAAGTTGGGGATTTATACCAAATTCCATATCTGCGGCGATTCATCCAGGATCCTGCCGCATTTAATAGATGCGGGAGCCAATATTCTGGACATAGATTCATTAGTGAAAGATGTGCCTTCACTGATAAAGCGACTGGGTAAAGGGCAGGTTTTATGCGGCAACCTGGATCCGGCCGCGGTCTTGAGATTCGGCACGACGCAGATGATTGATGATGAAGTTAAAAAAATAATTGATGATACAAAAGGAAAATGCATGATTGGAGGTGGCTGTGAGATACCGAAGGGGACGCCGATTGAAAATATGCATAAGTTTTTAGAAGCGGTTAAAAAATACTCTGATTAGATAAAATATAGAATATATTAAAAGGGTATTTGCTGTCAGTAAAAGAAAGAACTATTGGTTTGAAGTGGATTCTATGATATAATTTCCTAGTGGATAAATTTGTAAGATATTTGCTGAATAATAAATAACAAAGTATCGTGAGATTTACAAGTTAGCAGCATTGTTTAGGACTCAGTCAGCCAAACATAAAACTTCAAGAAAAAAGAAATAAGAAATTCCAAAAGGAGACAAGGCCCATGAATATACAGATCTTTGGAACAAAAAAGAGCTTTGACAGTAAAAAAGCAGAGCGTTATTTCAAGGAGCGGGGCATAAAATATCAGTTTATAGACATGAAAGAAAAGGGACTCAGCAAAGGAGAGTTCTACTCCGTCTGCCAATCAATTGGCGGCTATGAACAGTTGCTCGATCCGAATTGCAGGGACAAAGATTTACTTGCCCTGGTCACATATATTGCAGAAGAAGACCGGGCAGAAAAAATTCTTGAAAACCAGCAAGTGATAAGGACACCGATTGTTAGAAACGGAAAACAGGCAACAGTCGGCTATCAGCCGGACATATGGAAAATTTGGAAATAATAGGAGGACTAATATTATGAGAAAAAACTTTGGAGCAAAGCCATACACATACCCACAGCCTGTATTGATGATTGCAACCTATGGCGAAGATAATATGCCAGATGTAATGAACGCGGCCTGGGGCGGCATCAGCGACAACAATGAGATTTCCATGTGCATCAGTGAAGGGCATAAGACAACCGAGAATATTTTAAAAAGAAAAGCCTTTACGATCAGCATGGCAGACGAGGCACATATGGCAGCATGTGATTACGTGGGCATCGTTTCCGCTAATAAAGTGCCGGACAAATTTGCAAAAGCAGGATTTACTGCAGAGCACTCAGACCTGGTGGACGCACCGATCATCAAAGAACTTGCCATCTGCGTGGAATGTAAGCTGAAAAGTTATGACCCTAAGACTTGCCGCCTTGTGGGAGAGATAGTGAATGTCAGTGTAGATGAATCCGTTCTGGATGACAAGGGAAATGTAGACGTAGCAAAAGCAGCGCCGATTACTTTTGATCCATTTAATAATGCTTATATCAAACTGGGCGAAAAAGTGGGAAATGCATTTAAGGATGGAGCAATTTTGAAATAGACAGAAAGAAGCATATACATACGGGTGACCTGTCATGAGGAGAAATCGGGGTGTTCTGGCCTTACCGTTTTTGGTGTTGAATATACCCAGAAGAAGCGTTATGATTAAAAAACAGGATGACTAAACGAAGTAAGGAAGTATTTGATTATGCCAAAAGAAAAGATATCGCTGATTGTCCCCTGCTACAATGAAGAGGAGGTTCTCCCTTATTTTTACGAGGAGTTCAAAAAGACAGCAGGGCAATTAGCAGAATATGAATTAGAGCTCCTTTTTATAGATGACGGCTCGAAGGACAGCACATTAGATCTTGCAAAAGATATGGCCAAAAGTGATAACAGGGTCAAATATCTTTCTTTCTCCCGCAATTTTGGCAAGGAAGCTGCCATCTATGCGGGACTTAAGAATACGGCCGGTGATTATGTGGTTCTGATGGATGCGGATCTGCAGGATCCTCCGTCCCTGCTGCCTGAGATGTTAAAGGCAGTGAAAGAAGAAGGATACGATTCCGCTGCTACCAGAAGAGTGACCAGGAAAGGTGAACCGCCCGTCCGTTCTTTCTTTGCGCGCCGGTTTTACCATCTGATGAATAAGATTTCTTCAGCTGAGATTATGGATGGAGCGAGGGACTACCGTTTGATGAACCGGAAGTTCAAAAATGCAATCCTGGAAATGAGTGAATACAATCGTTTTTCGAAAGGTATTTTCGGCTGGGTAGGTTTTCGGACAAAGTGGATTGAGTTCGAGAATGTAGAACGTATTGCAGGTGAGACAAAATGGTCCTTTTTTAAACTGTTCCGCTACAGTCTTGAGGGAATTATCGGTTTCTCAACGGCACCTCTTGCCATGGCATCCATATTGGGGATGACAGTTTGTGCGGCCGCATTTATATTTTTAATTATTATCCTGGTTAAGACTTTATGTTTTGGAGACCCGGTTGCAGGCTGGCCTTCTATGACCTGTATTATCCTGATGCTGGGCGGGATTCAGCTGCTTTGTATAGGGATTTTAGGCATGTATCTCTCCAAGACGTATCTGGAAACCAAGAAAAGGCCTGTCTATATCTGCGATGAAAGTAATTTGGAAGAAGAGGATGAGGAGAAAAAGGAATGAACCGGGCAAAGAACTTTATGAGAGGGAATTCGGATATACTTTCGCTTATCCTGTCTATTACAATAGCAAATCTGTTGTTTTTTCATCAGGAAAAGTGGCTGATGAATCCGGTTTATATTGCAGGATTATCGATTCTGATTTATGCGGGGCTTAAAGCGGCCCGAAAGAATGCGTATCTGCTGAAGCACGGCCGCATATTGCCGGGAACCGTACTACTGGGTATCTTGTTTTCTCTGATGATTGTTGTTGGACAGAAGATACATGCGGACAGCGTATCTTTTTTAGTTTTTACGGGATTTGATATTATCTGGTTTATTCTTTATTTTTTTGTTGGATGGCTTCTGTTTTTTGATTTATATCTGGCTGGTGTGAATACGGCGGTAAGAGGCCGCATGACTTCAGGAGAACTGCCGGTTCCGAAATGGAATCAAAGAAAATGGCTGCTCTACAGCGTTATTTTGTTTGCAGCCTGGGTTCCCACATTTGTAACTTATTTCCCGGGGATTGTACCTGATGATGCTACGGTTTCCATGGCAATTGCTTTCGGGGAGATGCCATGGGACAACCATTTTCCTGTTTTTTATACCTTAATGGTTGGCGGATTCATGCTCGTGGGCTATATCTTCCATAACTTTAATATTGGGATTGCGCTTTATTCTGTATTTCAGATGCTTATTATGGCAGGAATTCTGGGGTATTTGCTGGAGTGGATTGAGCGGAAAGGGTTTAAGAAGATTCTGATCTATCTGGGGCTCGCATATTTTGCGGCGGCTCCGGTTTTTGGAAACTATGCGGTTGTTATGTGGAAAGACCCCATTTTCAGCGGTGTTCTTATTCTTTTAGCACTGATATTAATCGATCATGTCGCAGTGAATCCGGATTCATTTTTAGAAAAGAAAGTTTTGATCAGCTATGCAGGGCTGATGATTCTGGCCTCTCTTTTGAGAAATAACGGAATCTATATCGGGATCTTGCTCAGTGCGGGACTTTTGATCGTTTACAGGAAGCGGTTAAAGCGGGTTTTGATAACATCGGTGGTCAGTATTGGCTTGATCTGGTTTATTACGGGGCCTGTATATGTGCACATGTTTTCTGCCGAAAATGTTTTTGTGGAATCAGTCGGCATCCCTTTGCAGCAAATGGCCAGAGTCGTTGTCACAGAGGGAGAGATGAGCGCGGAAGAGGAAGAATTTATGGATCATCTGCTGCCATTGGAAAAGTATCAGGATTATTATTGGCCGTTTTTAGTGGATCCGATCAAATGGGCGCCCGAATTCGATACGGAATATTTAGACAGCCACAAAAAAGAATTTTTTCATGTCTGGTTTTCCATGCTGACTAAAAATTTTGATGTCTATGTAAAGCAGTATCTTATGGGAACGTATGGCTTCTGGCATATAGGCGGGGAGACGAAATACGAGTTTGTGAAAACGGATATTGCCAGGAACTGGTGGGACATGTATCAGAATCAGCCTTTTGAAAATGTGCTGGGATATCCTATGCAGGAAAAAATAGTGGAAAAGTACGATTATATATCAACGGGGCTGTTGGTATGGATCCTTTTATTTGATATTGTTTTCTGCTGGATGCGTAAAAAATCAGTGTATATCATTCCTCTGCTGGTCATGGCGGGCAACTGGCTGACTTTGATGGTGGCTACTCCAACGGCATTTGGCGTCAGGTATATCTATCTCCTGGTAATCGGCCTGCCTCTGGTGCTGCTTTATCCGTGGCTGCTGAACAGAGATCCGCAGGGGAAAGGCGCTGCTGTTCACAGATAAGCATGTAAACAGTAACTTCCAAAAGCAAGGGCATTTGTGATATAGGGTTGTACTTTTGTATGAATTTGGTAAAATAAGAAGCAGGAAACTTCAGACTGGAAGGAGAGGTCAAATGAAAAGGCTAAAAAAGGTAAGTATTGTTTTGCTGGTATTTCTCATGATATTTGGCGCGGCCGGCTGTAAGAAGAAGGAAGCGCCCAAAAGAGCAGAGAAGACAGAAGAAAAAGTAGTAAAAGAGAAAAAAGAAGAGCCAAAGCAGGAAAAGGTGCCTGCAAACCAGAACCTGCTGACAGGGCTGGCGGATCTGACAGACGGCGCCATAGGCAAAAGGCCTGTGGCTGTTATGGTGAATAATGTGGAGGCGGCGCTCCCACAGCTTGGAATTTCAAAGGCAGACATTATCTACGAAATTCCGGTCGAGGGAGATGTGACGCGCCTTATGGCTTTATACGCAGATTACACTGCAGTACCTAAGATTTGTGCCGTGCGCAGCTGTCGTTATTATTTTCCGGCATATTCACAGGGATATGATGCCTTTTATGTGAATTGGGGAATTGATGACAGTATTGCAGACTATCTCGAAGCGCTGAACCTGGACCAATATGACGGGATGAACAATGCAGGGGGGCTGTTTGGGCGTGACCAGGACAGGCTGAATGCAGGATATTCATTGGAGCATACAGGATATTTTGATGGGACCAGATTCGCAGAGGTGGTACAGGCAGAAGGCAGGAGAACTGATTTAAACGAGGATAAAAAGGGGACGGCATTCCAGTTTAACGGGATGGACGAACAGCTGAAGCCGGAAGGACAGGACTGCAAAAATGTCAACATTAATTTTGGGGCTGCCACGGCAACCCTGACTTATGACGAGGGCTCAAAGACTTACTTAAAGCAGATTAACGGAAAACCGCAGATGGACGGCAGTGACAATACCCAGCTCGCTTTTACAAATGTATTTGTTTTGGAGACGGATATTTCTGTAAGGGATGATATTGGGCATAAAGAAATCAACTGGTATGGCGGTTCTGATTACGTAGGATATTATGTGTCAAACGGCGGCATGCAGAAGATACATTGGAGCAAAGAAGCGAATAATGAGAATTCGTACCTGCGTTTTTACGATGAGAGCGGTAAGGAGATCAAAGTAAATCGTGGGAAGAGCTATATCGCCGTAAACTATAAGGGACAGAGTGAGTTCCAGTAGAGCCGGAAATTGAGGCTAGCTATAATGCTGAATATCAATGTGTCAGACACGCTCTAGGGCAATAAGCAGAAAGCTTCGGTTATTTGATTTCTACAGTTTATGAAGTAAAGGGAAGCGGATGGAGAGTTAAGCAATGTCGGGAAAATTTAGATCAGATGATACAAGAAAACGAAATTTGCTGGCGCTGGGGATTGTTTTCCTCAGCTCCATCTTTTTGTTTATCCTAATACAGGCCGGGAGTGGATTATATCCCTTTGGCAGCAAGTCTAATATGCTGTGGGACCAGGATATTCAGTACGTCGATTATTTTGCGTATTACCGGAATGTACTGTTGGGAAAAGCAGACATCGGGTATTCGTTCACAAAATCTCTGGGAGGTTCCCTGGTTGCATTGTTCGGCTATTATCTTGGCTGTCCGCTGAATCTGCTTGTTGTGTTTTTTCAGATAGAGCAGCTGCCTTTGTTCCTGTTTATTCTTACGGCAGTAAAACAAGGGCTTGCGGGGGTGACTGCAGGAATCTTTTTCTGGAAGCGTTTTCCGGCGGTATCATTAAGAATGCGGACCCTTATTTCGCTCTCGTATGCTCTGATGCAGTACAATATGCTGCAGTCATCTAATATTATGTGGCTGGATGGCGTAATCCTTCTGCCGCTTTTACTGCTGGCTGTTTACAGGTTTGTTTCCGGGAACCGGAAGCGGTGGCTTTTTCTTACCGTTCTATTTTCCATTGCAATTAACTGGTATACAGGCTATATGACAGGTTTGTTCGCCGTATGTTATTTCCTGTACGAAAGAATCTTAAAAATTGACAAGCCGGATCCAAAGGAGCGAAAAAGATTCATAAAAGATACCATATTGTGTGGCGGCATCATGCTTGCAGGGGTGCTCGGAAGTTGTTTTATTTTTTATCCGGTGGTGGTGGGACTGCAGAAAGGCAAGGATGCTTTTGTTCCTGAGATCTTCCATTTGGCCACACATGGCTCCCTCTTTGATGCTTTCAAAGGCTTTGCACTGGGCAGCTATTTTGAATCAGTATCGTTATACTGCGGTCTGCTCTTTTTTGGATTCTTTCTTTATTATTTTTTCTCACGCCATGTGGAAAAAAAGGAGAAGATATTATCCGTAATTGCGGTAATGTTTATGCTGGTAAGCTGCTGGTTTGTACCGCTGGACTGCGTCTGGAGCGGATTGAGGTACGTGGCAAGCTATCCATTTCGATTTGCCTTCATTGTCATTTTTCTTGTTCTGTATCTGGCGGCAAGAGGGGTGCAGGAGTATGAAAAGATAAAAGACGGTAAAAAGATGGCGGCGGTATATGCGGGATGCATCCTGCTGTTCCTGGTGTACCATTTGGCTGGCGGATATGGAAAGAATCAACTGCTTTTGACTGTAGCGGTTCTTGCAGTGTATGCTCTGCTGTATCTGTTTTCAGGAATGGGGGAACGAAAGCGGGCAGGGCTGCAGAATATGGTTCCAGCTGTGCTGGCCGTGGAACTGGTTTTAAATGGGATCATGACGTTTCAGATGAATTACGAGTGGAATCAGGATATTTCCGCTTACCAGGAATATACGGCCCGGAATGCAGAACAGGTTGCAGCGGTGAAAAAACTGGAATCGGACGAGTTCTACAGGATGGACACCCTGAATAAAAGGTATGACGAGGAGAGCAGATGTTCGGCCTTTTTAAATGAGGCCATGGTTTATGACTACCGCGGCCTGAATCATTATTCCTCCACATTTGATGGAACGACAGGGGATTTTCTACGGGATATTGGGTATTCTTCTGAGAGTACCATAAGCATCGTATCCGAATCAAGCCTGCCGGCAGATTCGCTGCTGGGGGTAAAGTATCTGTTGTCTGCATCAGAGGTGGCAGGCTATGAAAAATTGGATTCCATACCGGAAGCAAACGGAAAATCCGTGTACTATAACCCATATGCGCTGGACGCAGGCATGGAGGCGGCGGATACTGTTTATGAAAAAACGGAGAGTGCCAACCCCTTTGAATATCAGAATATGTTGTTTTCCAAAATCCTTGGAAGAGATGTAGAACTTTATAAAAAAGCAGAGCCGGAGGTACTTATTGAAGATCAGGTGCTGAAGTTCAGTATACCTGCGTCGGGAAAGGACGATCTGCTCTATGGATACGTAGACTCCTGGGTACATGACCTTGTATTATATGTAGATGGCGGGTACCGCTGTAATTATGCCACATGGCTGAGCTATAAGATTTTTAATGCCGGAGACGGGACGAAGGCGCATACAGCGGCACTGGACGGGTACAGTGGAAAAGAACAGGATATGACGCCATATTTCTATTATCTGGACCAGGATTTGTTCGAGGAAGCTATTCAGGAACTGAAGGACAAAGAGATGGTAACAGAAAAATTTGAAGACGGATATGTGAAAGGCAGCTATACCGCAGACGAAGACTGCAATATGCTCCTGAGTATCCCCTATGATGACGGCTGGACAGCCTCCGTGAATGGGAAGAAAGTGGAAATCAGGCCGGCAGCCAATGCGCTGATGGCAGTTCCGCTTTCTGCAGGGGAGAATGTAATCGAATTGAAGTATGAGATTCCGGGGGTGAAAGCGGGAATCGGCCTATCCATTATGGGGTTGTTCATATTTTTCGGGATATGCTGGATGGACAGAACGAAAAAGCCGCATGCATGGTACAAGAATTGAGAGAGGAATATTTGAATTGTACAGCACCGATCGTATACTTAAATTTCCGGCAGCACTGCTCCACAAACTTCAGCGTATACCACTACGCCTGCGTTTGGGGAGCAGTACCCTCGAAAATTAATCTCTGCTTAAGTGGCAGTGCTATCGTAAATTCAGGCCGGCTTATATGGCAGTTAATTATGATACGATGTACCAGTCTGAACTACTCGTTTCCGAGAATCTCTTTTGCAAGTCTTGCAGCTAAAACATTCATCTCTTCCATCTGTGAATCCTTTAGTGATGATTTCATTGCAAAGTTTTCCGTCAGGATCGTCATATTCTTCATCTCACCGATCTTCGCTTCCATGAGTTTAGCAGACATCGGAGCCCAGGTTCCGTTGCCAAGCACAGCGACCGTACGGTTCTGCACATTCAGCGCCTTCATGTCATCCAGATAATTGGCCATGACAGGGTATACCCCGCCGTTATAAGTAGGGGAGGCAAGCACAAGGTGGCTGTATTTGAAGCTGTCGGATATCAGCTGGGAAACATGGGTGCGGGAAATGTCATGGACAACCATGTTCTTCACGCCCGCGTCGGCAAGCTTGACAGCCAGTACATTGGCAGCATTTTCCGTATTGCCGTACATGGAAGCATAGGCGATCATAACGCCACGGATTTCCGGCTCATATGTGCTCCAGATATTATATTTTCCAATGATATAATCCAGATTGCTTCTCCAGACAGGTCCATGGAGTGAGCAGATATACCGGATGTCCAACGCAGCGGCTTTTTTCAGTACATTCTGGACCTGAACGCCGTACTTGCCCACGATGTTGGTATAATACCTGCGGGCATCATCCAGCCAGTCTCTGTCGAAGTTGATTTCATCATTGAAAATCGTGCCGCCAAGAGCGCCGAAGGTTCCGAAGGCATCTGCAGAGAATAGAACCTTGTCGGACTCGTCATAAGTCATCATTGCCTCCGGCCAGTGTACCATTGGAGCCATCACAAAATGAAGGGTGTGCGTACCACTGGAAAAGGTATCCCCTTCTTTGATGATGATTTTCCTGCCTTCTAAGTCCATATCATAAAACTGGCCGATCATGGGGAATGTTTTGGCATTACCGATAATCTGCATTTCAGGATAGCGCAGCGCCAGTTCTGCGATAAGGGAACAGTGATCCGGTTCCATGTGATTCACAACCAGATAGTCCAGGGTTCTTCCGCCGAGAACTGCTTCTACATTTTCTAGAAACTGCCTTCCGATAGAAGCGTCTACGGTGTCAAAGAGAACGGTCTTCTCGTCCATCAGCAGGTAAGAGTTATAGGAAACACCGTTCGGGATGGGGAAAATGTTTTCAAACAGCTCCAGGCGGCGGTCGCTTCCGCCTACCCAGTATAAGTCATCGGTTACTTTTCTAAAACAGTACATATGTGATCCTCCTTTTTATATTCCCCCAGGCAGTGAACCGGGCAGATGTGCAGGTATGGCCGTCCGGCTGCAGATACCGGGGAAGTTTGTCCTCAGTTCGTTATGTGTTTTTAATAGAAATAGATTCACTGAATATGTGGCAGAAAATTGTCTTCCGTCACTATTCTACCATAAAAGGAAAAATACGCAACCCGGGTATCCACATTTTTTAGTTTATGTTACAATATAAAATATTTATTTCCCTTATAAATTCCTTATAATTGTCTTTTAGAATGTCCTTATAGACAAGGAGGTTTTAAAATGAATGAAATGATTTTGGAAACAAAGGGAATTTGCAAGAGGTTTGGCCGTCAGGTTGTGTTGAACCAGGTATCTCTGATGGTGCCAAAAGGCTGCGTATATGGGCTTCTGGGGCCAAACGGCGCCGGTAAGTCCACATTGATGAAAATGTTTTCGGGCATGATGCGCCCGGATGAAGGAGAGATCTTTTTTAGGGGAAAGCCATGGAGCCGGAAGGATCTGAACAGAACGGGAGCGCTGATTGAGCAGCCCCCGCTGTATGACAATCTGACGGCACGGGAGAACCTGGAGGTACGCACCCTTCTGCTGGGGCTTCCGAAGAAAAGAATAGACGAGGTCCTGGAAATCGTTGATTTAAAAAATACGGGGAAGAAGCGGGCAGGACAGTTTTCTATGGGAATGAAACAGCGTCTGGGGATTGCGGCGGCGCTTCTTAATAAACCCAGCCTTCTGATTTTGGATGAACCAGCCAACGGGCTGGATCCGTTTGGCATTCAGGAACTCAGAAATATGATACGGGATTTTTCCGATGAAGGAATCACTGTTATCGTTTCCAGCCACATATTAAGCGAGGTCGAGCAGGTCGCCGATTATATCGGGATCATATCGGGGGGCGTTCTGGGATATCAGGGCGGCATGAAGCAGGGAAAGGACCTGGAAGGCCTGTTTACGGATGTGGTCAAAAAGAACAGGGGGCTTGAGGCATGTTGTTAGCATATGTGAAATCGGAGAATCTAAAGAACAGACATACCGTGGCGTCCAGGCTTTTTTGGCTGGTACCTCTTTTTAGCATTTTGTTGTCATTTGTTTTTTCAGGGCAGGACGGCAGGTATTACCAAATGAATCAGTATAATTGGTGGTATACAACGTTTTTCCCTATGCTGCTGCTTCTTAGCACGGCATTTGCAGGCCAGCGGGAAAGGAAGATGAAGAATAGGGCTATGGGTGCACTGCCGATAAACATGAAGACTTTATGGAGCGCGAAGATCTTATACAGCCTGAAAACGCTTGTACTTGCCGTTCTGATCTTATTCTGTGTACAGGAAGTGGTCAGCCGTCTTCTGGTTTTTGGCGGCGCCAGAGAGATCTCAGGGCTGGCCGGCCTTGCGGCAGCTGTCCTATGGATTGTGCTTAGTTTGTGGCAGATCCCGCTCTGGCTGTTTGTGAACCAGTCGCTGGGATTTGCCGCAGGAATACTTCTGGGCCTGGCAGGTAATATAGGGCTGGGAATTCTGGGCGCTCTGACAAAATGGTGGGTGGTGAATCCATTTACTTATATCAGCCGCCTGATGTGTCCGATTCTGAAAATCCTCCCGAATGGGCTGCCGGCGGAACCAGGCAGCCAGACCTTTTTCCCGGAAGTATTAAAGATAACAGTCATCCCTCTGGGAGTCTGCATTTCTGTGGCGCTGTTTTTGGGAGTCTGGGCCTTGACGGCCGGCTGGTATGCAGGAAAGGGGCGAAAAGGATGGGAAAGCTGAAACAGAAGAACAGGGGGGGTCAGATGCTGTGTGCTGAATTGGTAAAGCTGCGAAGAACATGGATATTGTGGCTCCATGTCATTATGCCGCTGACGGGAATCGTTATATTTCTTTTTTACTACCGTATCTCAGGGTGGAGCAGCTGGGGAAAGATCTCGGGCTATGTGGAAGTGGTGTCTGTTGTATGCCCGACACTTGTAGGGTTTATCTGCGGACTTGCGGCGGACCAGGAAAAACAGGCAGGGCATCTTCAAAATCTTTTAGGGACAGGACAGCGAAGGACAGCGAATCTGTCCGCGAAACTTTGTACATTACTGCTCTGGAACCTGGCAGCAGTGCTAGTGACAATTGGCGGTTTTGGCGCCGGATATTATTTGTTTATTGAACGGACTGTCGTACCGGAGATGTTTTATATAACGGTGACAGGACTGATCTGGATCAGCCAGATATTCACTTACTGCCTTCATTTGTTTTTAGGTCTGCGGTTTTCAAAAGGCATTAGCATAGGGACCGGAATTGTGGAAAGCCTGCTGGCCGCGATACTGATGACCGGGCTTGGAGATGGGATCTGGCAGTGGATCCCGTGTGCCTGGGCGGGCCGTTTCACGGGATTGTATGTACAGCGTGCAGCAGGTATGGATTCCGCGGCTTGGGCACTGGCAGAGTCCCAGATGAAAACAGGAGGAATCGTGATGGCGGGAATCACCATTGCAGGAATACTGCTGACATATCTCTGGTTTCACTATTACGAAGGAAAACGGATGGAAGATTAGGGGTGTGTTAAGATATCTTCCATCCTGGAGACAAAAGCAGCCCCATGTATCAGCAGTTCCAGTTTATTTTTACGGGATCCGGTTCATCGGGAACCGCGGCTTTCTGCAGGGAGGCTAGCATTTTAGAAAATTCTTTTTCTGCCAGCTGATCATAAACCTCCGGGGATTCCAAAAGCCCGGCCCTGTGGTAGACGATCGCAGCGGCTCCGTAGAATGTCATACCAAGCGCACCGGTGGGAGTGGAGATTACGGAGGCGGCCACGGAAACAGCGCGTGCTGCGGCCTGGGCCTGGGGATAGTCTTCTGCCTCTTTCGCAGCGGCCGCGGCTTCCCGTATGATTTTTTTGGCATCGGTCGGTTTTAAGACTTTATTCAGCCAGCCCGCTGAAGCTTCCAGGGCGGCGCGGGGACGCCGGTCTGTGGGAAATGTCTCTTCGTAAATGGGAAGAAAATATTCCTGGGCATAGCGGATGCACCAGTTAACAAGCGTCGTTTTTGATTGAGTTTCTATGACCCGCATCAGAGCGTTGATAACGGGATCATCTGCATGGCCCAGTATTTTTCTAAGTGTAGGTTTCGCCATTATATTTGGCCCTCCTTGGGATTGATTGTAGAGAGTATACCATTTCCAGGCGCAAAAGACAATATTTATGAGCAGTTAAGTTATACCTATAGGACACCCCGTAATTCATGCCCTGCGGGCGGATCTGCAGCAAAGCTGCAGAACAAAGTATGAAATAATATGGAAAGTTTTTGTCCGCTGTCCAGACTGTGGAGGGCAGAGAAAATATTTAAAAACATGAGAAAGGGGATGGAGTGGATGGCCAAAATTCTTGCGGTAGACGATGAGCCGGCAATACGGAATCTAATACGGAGGGCTCTGGAAAAGGAGGGGCACTGTGTGACAACCTTAAACTGTGCGGATGAGATTATAATAGAAAACCTGAACCAATATGACCTGCTTTTGCTGGATATCATGATGCCGGGAACGGATGGCATCACATTTGTGAAAAAGATCCGCAGCCAGGTCGACAGCCCGATCCTTTTCCTGACGGCAAAGACAGACGAAAACAGTATTATGTACGGGCTTGCATCGGGCGGAGACGATTATATAATAAAGCCCTTTGGGATCGGGGAACTGCGGGCACGGGTACAGGCCCATCTGCGCAGAGAAAAGCGGGAGAAGAGGCATACGGCGGAGGTGTCAGGTGTGCGCTTCGATCTGGCGGGAAAAACCGCCGGAGTTGGGGAATGCCGCGTGCCCCTTACAAAAAGCGAATATGAGATCAGTGAGTTTCTGGCAATGAACCATGGGCAGGTGTTTTCTAAGGAACAGATCTATGAGCGCATATTCGGGTATGACAAGGATGGGGACGTATCAGCAATTACGGAGCATGTAAAAAACATCCGCGCTAAATTTTCTCGGGCCGGCAGGGAGCCCATTGAGACAGTATGGGGGATTGGATATAAATGGAAATGAAACGCAAGGTAACAGTACAGTCTATATTTCGGAGGTTTTTGGTCTGGTTCTGTCTGATGACAGCAGGCCTTTTCTTGATATGCGTAATCATGTTTGGCGTTTTAAGTGCGGCAGGCGCAGTACTGCCGGCTAATTACAGTGAAGTGGCGCTGGAAAGGCGGCGCACAGAGATACAGGAAGCCGATATTGTGACAAAAGAAATGATACCGGACAATTGTCATTATGGAGTGTACAGCGAAGACGGTACATTTCTGTACGGAAACTTGAGGCAGAGTTCACAGGAAAAGGTGTGGAAAGAGTACAAAAGAGGCGGGGGCGGTGACGGCGCCTTAGGGTATCTGAAATATTTTCCACGGGATGGAGAAGTTTGCCTGGCGGTCTATCAATTAAGAGCGGAGTTCACAAATCCGTTACTTAAAAAAATACTGCCGGGGGTACCGGAGGGCCTATTTCTTTTATTTATAATCCTGTTTTTCATACAGTCCGTTCTGTTGATCCGGCGTTTCGGCAATGTGATACGCAGGGAACTGGAAGCGGTCAAGCTGGTGACGGAAAAGGTCAAACTTCAAAACCTGGATTTCGAAAAGCCGGATTCCAGGATTGTCGAGATAGATGAAGTTATGGAGTCTCTTGTGAAAATGAAAGAGGCCCTGGAGGTATCTCTTAAGCAGCAGTGGGAAATGGAAGAGAACAGACGCCAGCAGATCCGCGCGCTGGCCCACGACATTAAAACTCCGCTGACCGTCATAAGGGGTAACACCCAGCTGTCCTGCGAAGCGGAGTCGCTTGAGGAGAGCAGGGAATGCCAGGAATATATTCTGCAGGAGACGGACAGAATAGAGCAGTATATCTGCATCCTGCAGGAAATGCTGAAATCTGACGGCGCCGTTAAGCTGTTGGAAGAAACCGTGGCAATCCGGGGACTTGCCGAATCCTTTGCTGAAAATGCAAGAGTCGTGGCATCTGCATTCGGACGGAACTTAGAGGTTGTAATTTCTCTGATTTCAGACTATATTATTAGTGACAGGCAGATGCTCTTGCGCGCCTGGGAAAATCTGCTGGACAACGCAGTGGAATACACGCCCAAGGGTGGAAATATCACCATCAAACTGTACGAAGAAGAGGACAGGCTTTGTTTTCGGATTGAGGACAGCGGCCCTGGTTTTACGGAGGAAGATATCCGGCGGGGACCGGAACAGTTTTATCAGGGCGATAAAAGCCGGAATTCCAAAAGCCATTACGGCATGGGACTGTTCATAGTCCAGTCCTTCGCAAAACAACAGGGTGGAAGGCTCACCCTTGGCAACGCAGGCACCCATAAGGGAGCCTGTGTCTGCCTGGAAATCGGCATAAGGCCTGCTTGTCCGGAGATGGATGATAAGAAAAATGGAAAGTGAGGAAAATATATGCTATTCGTCTGTTACCCCAAATGCACAACCTGCCAGAAGGCCAGAAAGTGGCTGGAAGAGCAGGGCATCTCTTACGAGGAAAGAGATATCAAAACAGAAAATCCCCAAAAAGAGGAACTGAAGGAGTGGTATAAAAAAAGTGGTCTGCCGTTGAAAAAATTCTTCAATACAAGTGGGATGCTGTACAAACAAATGAACTTGAAAGATAAACTTCCAGATATGAGCGAGGAAGAACAGCTCGAACTGCTCGCAACCGATGGGATGCTTGTGAAACGTCCTATAGTAGTGGATGAGGATATCGTACTCACCGGCTTCAAGGCGGCTGAGTGGGAGAAATTGAGGAGCTAGGGGAGGAGCGGCGGAGGGACGCCTGCCAGGGATGCCGCCTGTGGTGTCAAGCGGGATCTCTGCCTGTGCTTTCGGTTGCCGGCCGTTTAGTCTAGTTCCCGTAGGGATAAAATAGAAAAATCTGATGGAACCAGCGACATGCAGCCCACAATTTGATAATTGTGGGTCTTAGTCGCCTCAGACTTTGCTTGGGAAAGCAAAGTCTGTCCATCAGATTTTTCTATTTTATCCCAACGGGAACACGACACACTTTGAGGCATCCAAAAACACAGGCAGAGATGCCGCTTGACACCACAGGCGGCATCCCTGGCAGGCTGCGCTCATCCGGGAGGAAGATACCTAACTTTAGGGGGATTTCTTACGGGAGAGGCGGATGGTCATGGGCTAGGGAGCGAATTAATCTGTCCTCCAATCCTTCCGTCTTCCCCAGGCAGCAGTGTCCCTAATCGCCATTAAAAGTCCGCAGCCCTCGTCTGCGGAGCCCCCTCTGGGGAAAGATTCTTAACTACCGTATCCAGGATAGCCCGGCCACGCTTCCGCACAGCGTCCCCTCCGAGCCATCTAACAAATCTCTCCTCCTAGCGTTCACGGATATCAATATCTCCGGAGTCGGCGTAGATTCTGATGAGCTTTTGTTCTGTTCCGTCTGTCTGGTAGTATTCTTCAGAGTCGTCCCTGTCCCTATAGTGCCCTTTTGGAGCGTTCTCGGGAAGGTAGATCTGGCCGTATTCGGCTGTGATGTCAAAGGTGTATGTCTCCAATTTTTCTGGAAGATACAGGTCCACATCCCCGTATTCACTGTTGCAGCTCAGGGAGCTGAGTTTGGCTGCGTCCAGGTAAAGACTGCCGGAATCCAGCTGTATTTTTGCAGTATCACATTTGAAATTCTCTATGGTGCTGTCCCCATATGCGCTGTATAAAGTGAACGCTTCGGTTTCTGTGTCTTTTAGTTCCAGGTCGCCGCCGTCAAGAGTCAATTTCAGGGAGCTTGAACTGCTTTCTTTTAAGGTAAGGTCACCGTAATCTAATGAAATATCCATATTTGCAGCATTGGTTCCGGTTACGGATACATCACCGGAATCGTCGTATATTTTCAGTGCGTCAAGGGTCTTATCTTTTGGTACATATAAGTTGATATAGGTGTTGAGCGAGTCGCCGACTGTGGAGAAGGCGAGAAATACACCGTGGTTCTGATCTGGCTGATAGAGGGTGAATTTACCATCAGTTACATTATACTTGGGATTTCCGAATGCCTGATCCAAAAGGTATTCTACATAAAAGTTATTGTCTTCCGATGGCAGAACCCGGATATCGGCATAGGCATCCATGGTGATTTCTGCTTCCGTGAAGGCTTCCAGCTTCGTTTTTTCCAGCGTGACGGGATCGGAAGCTGCTGAGTTGGGATGAATCCCGCCTCTGGAGAAGGAGACTCCGGCCCTGCCTCCAAAGAGATAGCCGATTCCGGCAAGCACGGCACCTGCCGCCATGAGGCAGACAGAGACAGTTATAATTTTTTTAGTGATTGCTTTCATTCTTTTTACCCCCTTTAGAGATATTTCCCAGTGATTTAGAAGTCTTTCCTAAAAACCAGCGGCAGAAATTGACAGCCCCATAAACAAGAAGCACTCCGGCGCCCAGTGCGAATAAGCCTAATCCGATGGTTGCAAGGCCGTCTGCAAATGTGGAGAAAAGCAGAATACCACCTCCGAAAACGCCGACGATACCGCTTGCTACAACTGCCACTGCAGCCAGGAACAAACAAAAGATTACGGCCAGAATCACGATTAAAAAGCAGATAAATACGGCCAGCAGAGCGAAACCCAGCGGAAGCGCAATTGGTGCGGCACAGATCCCCAGAATGCCGATCCAGATGGCGGATAGCCCTCTTTTGACAGTCTTGGGCGGTTCCTGTACATTTTTTGCCGCAAGGTCTATAATCAGCTGATTTGCGGCATCCTCGGGGGAGCCGAGATCCTCGATTGCCTGCTGCTCGAATTCGGGTCCTGCCTCGGCAAAGTATTCTTCGAAATATTCCATCGCCTTATCATAATCTTCTTTGGGAAGACGGCGCAGCTTATGTGCGAGTGTCCTCATATATTCTGTCTTAGTCATTGCGAAATCCCTCCTTTAACAATCTCATCAATTGTTGCCTTATATATTTCCCATTCTTTCATTAGTTCCTGATGATGTGTCTTTCCGATCTCTGTAATCGTATAATATTTTCGGTTGCGCCCCTGATACTGCTGGTCATAAGTCTCTACATACTGACTATCCTGCAGCCTTTTCAGAATTGGATAAAGAGTAGAATCCTTTGTGTTGGCAGCCTTTTTAATAATCTGGCTGATCTGATAACCGTATGCATCATTATTAGCAATTACCGATAGGACTAGAAAGTCGAACATCGGGGTGTTCAGTGTAAAGGTCATGTTATCATTCCTTTCTATATGTTTTTGTTTTACATATATGTTTTATAAGTATATTATATTCAGTATAATATATATTGTCAACATATATAATCTAAAGAATTTCAAAAGATAATCTTTAGGAGGACTTTCATATTGCAGCTAACATCTAAATCGGGATTTAGTCGGCAAGCTTTA
>OBZW01000520.1_pt1 | contig 21868 bp, 16 predicted proteins | sample 1477021 | NCBI WGS metagenome assembly OBZW01 (sample SAMEA2580262, study PRJEB22360) | human gut metagenome | biome: human gut; feature: human-associated habitat; material: faeces | place: Denmark | collected 2008/2010
ACTGACGGCCTGCGGCAGCCCAGGCAAGGGGGAAGATGCAACAACGGATGGTGCAAAGGCAGACGAGCCGGTCAAGTTAAAAATCCTGACGGAGTTTGATCCGCAGACTCTCGGAGAGGAATATCTGGCTACTTTTGATGAGGTGGCGGATGAACTGGGATATGAGATCGATGTAGAACGGGTAGACACTGAGACTTATAAAACGAAAATCCGCGTTGCACTTCAGGGAAATGAACTTCCGGATGTCTTTTTTACATGGGGAGATTCTTATACACAGCCATTCCTGGATGCAGACGCGCTTTATCCGATTGATGATGCGCTGCAGGAATTTGATGCGAAGCTTTATCCGACCTATGCAGTACCTTATGAAGATGGGCATATGTATACAGTTCCTCACCAGGCCAATGGTACTTACATGACGTTTTATAATAAAAAGGTTTTTGAAAAGCTGGGCATGGATGTGCCAACTAACTGGGATGAGCTTTTAGCAGTTGTGGATAAATGTAATGAGCAGGGGATCTATGCCCTGGGGCTTGGTAATAAAGACCGCTGGGAGGGAGACCTGTTCTACAATGAAATGGTACTCAGGGAAGATACGGACGCCTATAACAGGGCCATGGACGGCGACGGTGCATTTACGGATGAAGCATTCAAAAATGCAGCCGAAAAAGTAGAAACTCTGGTTCAAAAGGGTGCATTTCAGAAGGGGTATATGCAGGCTACGACTTCAGAGGTCATTGAGATGTTCAGGGCAGATCAGATTGCTATGTATCCGGTTGGTTCCTGGATGCTTTCCACTATGATCGCGGGTGATTTGGCCGAGAAAACGGGATATATGATGTTTCCGGCAACGGGGGCGGCGGAAGAAGTTGAGACCGCTACGACCTGTATGTCAGGCAATCTGCCTCAGGGGCTGGTAGCTTCGGCAAGCAGCCAGTTTCCGGAGGAAGCAGCCAGGTTTATTGTACGGTATGGACAGAAAATAAATGACATCAATGTGAAAAAAGGCAATATTGGATTTATGGAAACGGATGTAAAGCCGGAAGGCGAAGTCCATGAAATTCTGAAGCAGTATGAAGAGGATTTCAAAAACTATAAAATCATGCAGACCTGGTGGTTCAGCCTGGTAGATGCGAAGATTGGTGAACCTATGCGTGACCTGTCACACCAACAGTTCGCGGGGCAGATTGAAGTTGATGATTTTCTGAAAGAATTAAATACGATCATGAAACAATGACAATAGGAATACCGGCAGGCAGACAGCTGTGCAGCCTGCCGGATTTTTATGACAGAGACAGGAAGGGCGGTTTTACCATGCAGAAAATGCTGTCAAACAAAAAATATATTATTCTTTTCGTATTGCCCGGGCTGGTGATCTATCTGGCAATGTTTATATTTCCTATTATTTATACCGCGGGTTTGAGCTTTACAGACTGGGAGGGAATCGGCGCAAAAGAATTTGTAGGGCTTGAAAATTATATAAAGCTTATAAGCTCCGATTCTGTGTTCCATACAGGAGTCAAAAATACGCTGGTTATCCTGGTGGTAGCCGTCATAGGGCAGCTCTTGCCGGCCATGCTGTTTGCAGTGCTGCTCTGGAAATTTACAAAGGGAACACGGTTTTTCAGGAATGCCTACTTTATTCCTGTGATTCTCTCAACCGCAGCAATTTCTCTCTTATGGCAGAAAATTTACGATCCCAATTATGGAGTATTTAATGATATCCTGACGCGCCTTGGGATGTCCGGATTGTGCAGAGGGTGGCTTACGGAGGAGAAGACGGCATTGATCGCTGTAATCATCCCGATTATATGGCAGTACATAGGATATCATCTGATCATTATCTATGCAGGGCTGAAGGGAATCCCCGAACAGTATGAGGAAGCTGCAAAGATAGACGGCGCAAGTGGATTCAAAGCTTTTTTCTATGTGACACTGCCCTTGCTGAGAGATATTATTAAAATTTGTGTCGTTCTGGCTACTGTGGGCGGATTAAAGATATTTGACAATATCTATATCATGACAGGAGGAGGACCTTATAACCTTACGACAACCATTGCGATACAAATGTACAAAGAATCCTTTCTGAAGATGCAGTTTGGATATGGCAGTGCCATAGCGGTTCTGTTGTCGGTCATCTGCATTGCCGCATTTCTGATCATCAATAAAGTGATGACGAAAGAAGCAGTGGAATATTAGGGAGGAAGATTATGAAGAAAAAGACTTGTAAAATATTAGCGTATGCGGCTATGCTGCTCTTTGCACTGATCCAGATTTTTCCGTTTTTATGGCTGATTAACTTTTCGCTGAAAGGAACTGCCCAGATATTTACGGAAAGTTCCCTAACACTGCCAAACCCGGTCATATGGAACAATTATCAGGAGGCCTGGTTTAAAGGAAATGTAGCAAAATACTTTATGAACAGTGTTCTCGTATCAGCAGTCAGTGTGGGAGGAATTCTGCTGATTGCAGGCATGATGGCATATGCAATAACCAGGCTTACGTGGAAATGGAAAAAAGGGACTTTTAACCTGCTGATGCTGGGTATGATGATCCCTATCCACGCAACGCTGATCCCGCTGTTTATTGTGTTAAAGAAGATGCATTTACTGAGTACACATATGGGGATTATCCTGCCATATATTGCGACGGGACTGCCCCTTGCGGTATTTATCTATTCTAATTTTATCAGAAGCATCCCATTTGAGATGGAGTCTGCAGCGGCAATTGACGGATGCTCTGTTACTAAAATGTATTTTAAGATTATTCTGCCGATTCTGAAACCCGCTACAGCCACAATAGCGATATTCTCATTTATGAGCATATGGAATGAATTTATCATGGCATCTACTTTCTTGCAGAATCAAAGCCTTAATACACTTCCTGTCGGCCTTATGGCATTTAAGGGCCAGTATCTGACTGACTGGGGGCCATTGGGAGCAGCTATAGTCATTGCAAGCATTCCGATTCTTTTGTTCTATTTTATATTCAGCGAACAGGTTGAGAAAAGCTTTGCGGCTGGTGCAGCTTTGAAGTAAACATTTTCGTAACTGTTCATAGTTCTGAACAGTTACACATTTTCAAAATAAATGAAGAGGTGAAAGTTATGAAAAATCCAATTATCCGCGGATTTCATCCGGATCCGTCCATCATAAGGGTAAAGGAAGACTACTATATTGCAACTTCGACTTTTGAATGGTTTCCGGGAGTGTGCCTGTATCATTCCAGGGATCTGGAACATTGGGAACAGCTGCCGTCGCCGCTGAACAGGGCAGCCCAGCTGGAGATGAAAGGCAATAAGAGTTCTGCCGGAGTCTATGCGCCCTGCCTGTCCTATGACAATGGAATATACTACCTGGTATACACAGATACTAAAAATCATTCAGGGCTGTTCTGGGACTGTCATAATTATCTGGTTACGGCACAAGATCCGGCGGGAGAATGGTCAGATCCGGTAGAGCTGAACTCATCGGGATTCGACCCATCGCTGTTCCACGACAAAGATGGCCGGAAGTGGCTGGTGAACATGACATTTGACTATAGAAAAGGGGATATTCAGAAAAATTATCCGCTGTGGTCGGGTATTATGCTGCAGGAATACGATCCGGTAAGCAGGAAGCTGGTCGGGAAGTCTGAAATTATATTCAATGGTACGGAGATCGGGACAGTAGAGGGGCCGCATCTGTATTACAGGGATGGCTTTTACTATCTGCTGTGTGCGGAAGGCGGTACGTTTGAGGGGCATGCAGTGACAATGGCCCGTTCCCAAAATATATGGGGCCCCTATGAGACGAATCCTGAGAACCCTATTTTATCCTCAAGAAATGACTGTACACTAAAATTGCAGCGTGCGGGCCATGCAGATATTGTAGAAGCCCACAATGGAAAATGGTATATGGTATATTTATGCAGCCGGCCGCTGCCGTCCAGAGGCGGAAGTATCATGGGGCGTGAAACTGCGATACAGGAGGTCCGATGGAATCAGGCAGGATGGCTTGAGACTGTAAACGGTACAGGGACACCCGATGAAAACTTTGAGAGTGGTTTTGAAGTAGCGGCCTACGAGCGGTTAGAGTTCTGGGACTTTAATACAAAAGAACTGCCGATCGGATTTCAGACTCTGCGTATTCCCATGAAAGAGTATATTAGGCTGGATGAACGGCCGGGGTATCTGCGTTTATACGGAAGAGAAGCATTAAGCTCGGACCATACAAATGTAATGGCTGCCAGGCGTCAGGAAGAGTTCTGCTTTACGGCTGAAACAAAAATGGAGTTTAAGCCGCTGAATTATTTCCAAATGGCCGGGATCACCTATTTCTATGATACAATCAATCATTTTTATCTGTACATATCTGCAGATGATGAAGGAAAACGGGTAATCAATCTTTATCATAATGATATGGGTAACTATCATTTCCCAATGGGAAGAGAAGGAATTCCGATATCGGATGAGGGCGCTGTCTGGCTCAAAATGGATGTACATTATGATAGAATTTCCTTTTTCTGGTCATTGGATGGAGAGAAGTATATACAGTCTGCCAGAAGCCTCTACTGTGGTGACATGACCGATGAGGCTTATCGCAGGATATCTCAGGAGCGGTTTACTGGAAGCTTCGCGGGAATAGCCTGTCAGAATTTATTTGGGGGGGACTGCTATGCAGACTTTGATTGGTTTCAGATGAAGTATAGTTAAAATGCTAGTTCTCTGTTCTGGAAATCATTCAAGGCGTTAGGATTAAAATCCAAGAATTCTTCATATTCAAGGCCACATTTTAAAAAATAACCCTTTAGTAAAATGCTAAAGGGTTATTTTTTACTTATAAACAGAAATCTAATTTCCTGCAGAGTATGCTACTGATAAAACAAACAGAGAATAAAACTAATAAAAACAGATAAAAATAGAGAAAAATAGAAAATAATAGAGAAAAAATAGAAAAAATTCTCCGCTAAGCTTGACTTTTTTCTCCGAGTTGATATAATATAGCTATATCAAGAAGAAAATTTGATTCATTTGTAAGTCTGCATGACTTTAGGAGGATAAATATGGGCACTATAAAAGATGTAGCGAAAAAAGCCGGAGTCTCGGTATCTACCGTTTATAAGGTTTTTAATGAAAACTACAGTACCCGCCCGGGAATAAAAGAGCGTGTACTGGAGGCCTGCAAGGAAGTGAATTATACGCACCATGCAGTAGTCCGCAACCGTAAGCTGTTAGGATTAATGTTCAGCGAGGCGAAGAATCCATTTACCAATGACCTGATCCAGATGATCATTGAAGAATTGGGAAGCGAATATGAAATCGTTGTATTATTCAGCAACGAAGATACAGACAGAGAAGAGCAGAATGTGGCCTGCCTGGAGCGCCTGGGGGTTGATGCATTAATCTTCGCAGCCGTGTCAAACTATAACTATCCGGAGATCGAAAAAATGATTGAGGATGGCAAGCCGGTTATCCAGATTTTTATGTGTACCCACCAAGGTGCAGATACCATTCTTTTTGACGATGAGCTGGGAACATACCGGGCAATAAAATACCTGCTGCAGAACGGGCATAGAGATATTCTGATGCTTTACAAATACCGGGAAGATTTTCCGCAAAGAGGCGACGGCTACAGACGGGCCTTTGAAGAGGCAGGGCTGGAAGTCGATTCCCGTTTCTTATATGATATTCCCTATAATGACAGTATCAGGGGAATGATACAAAACCATATTCAGGAATTGCAGCCTACTGCCATTTTAGCAGTGAATGAAATAATTGCTACGGCTGCAGTGGCGGCGATTACAGAAATGAAACTGTCTTTTCCAGAGGACATCAGTCTGATTATTTATGATGATTTACCCTGGGCGGCAGCCTCGGGAATCACCACGATTGGGCATGCTTTCGATTCTGCAGGGTCGCTCTGTAAAAATATCCTGTCGAACTCAGGAAGTGCCGGTAAACCTCATGAGCCGGTCCGGCTGGTGATTGATCCAATGCTCATTGTACGTGATTCCGTAAAAATCTTAGATTCTAAATAGATGAAATAAGGGCCCAAACCAGTTATTAAGTCATTGCATCCGGAGGCGATGGTTAATAATAAATATGAACAAGTATAACCATGTTTAAAAGGTGAGGAGAAAAGCATGAAAAAACGTGTAATTAGTGTATTAGTCATGAGCGCGTTGCTGCTGGGATTAACAGCGTGCGGCAGCTCTGGTAATTCTGCAGATAAGAAAGAAGATAAGAATGCGGGTAATGGTAAAATAACATTTACGTTTGCAGAGCATGTGGCGAACATCGAAGAACAGGCGCCCCAGGTATATGCTGTCGTTCAGGAGTTTATGAAACAGAATCCGGATATTGTGATAGACATGACTGGTTCAGCCCAGGATGAACACACTCAGAAGATCAAATTAGCGTCACAGTCGAATACTCTGCCGGATCTGTTCTATTCACTAAAGGGGGATGCCGATGCTATGGCTGAGGCAGGGCTGCTTGCTGATATTTCCGCAGATATTACAGATGATCAAGAATTTGTGGATGGTTTTCTGCCGGGAATGCTGGATGTAATGGAGATGGATGGAGCCATTTATGGGCTGCCTGCAGAGATTTTCTGCAATGGGATCTGGTATAATAAGGCGCTTTTTGAAGAATGCGGATTGGAAATACCCGTGACATATGATGATCTGATACATTGCGCTGAAGTATTTAATGAAAAGGGAATTGTCCCTATGGCACGTGGCACTAAGGATGTCTGGAGCAGCTGGTCGTTAATGACAATGCATGCCAGATACGGATTTTTTGACCATATAGATGGTATTTTCAAGGGTACGGACAACTGGCAGAACGACGATTATCTGCTGTTCTATGAAAAACTGCAGGATATGTCAGAAAAAGGGATGTTTCCGGATAATGCTGCTTCTCTTGGTTATTGGGAAGCGACCGAGATGTTCCTTGGAGGAAAGGCTGCTATGTTTGACAGCGGGGCCTGGGATACCAAAAAGTTTGATGAAAGTGAATTGAAAGAAGACATCGGCTTCTGGTGGGGACCGACTTTCAGCGATGGTATCGGCAACCAGGAACTGTCTATGAAAGCGCCTTCTCATCCATATTGTGTTTCTGCTAAAACGAAAGAAGAAGAACCGGAAAAATATCAGGCAATCATCAAGTTCCTTAAGTTTTATTATGGACCTGAGGGGACTGCCATCATTGCCAGGGATAACCAGAGCGTGCCGGTGACCAGATATGAAGGTGAAATTGATGCAGAATCTTACCCGGTGTTTGCGAAAGTCATGGAGCGTATGAATGATGATTGGGAAAGTCCCGAGACCTGCCCCAATATGACTTTGCCCGGACAGTTTGAGACCACCTATTTTGAAAGCATGGCAGGAGTCATCAACGGTATCTATACGCCCGAAGAAGCGCTCCGGTATATGGATGAACAAACTGAAGCCCAGGGGCTGATCCAATAAAGCAGACTGCTCGCCTGATGCCGCTTGGCGCAGGCGAGTTTTTCAATCAAACCGGAAATACATTTTCTTTTAGAGAGAGGTGATCTTAATGCACTGGCTGAGTAAAAGAAGTACGAAAATTATTATGGTGCTGCCGGCTCTGATTTTATTTGTGGGATTTGTGATTATACCTATTTTTATTAGTGTTTATTATAGTGTTACGGATTTTACAGGTATCGGAGAGGCACACTTTATAGGCTTGAAAAATTATCGGGTATTATTTCATGATAAGTTCTTTTTTATCGCCCTGAAAAATACATTTATCATTTTGATTTGTATAACAATCACAGTCTTACCTATATCTTTTCTTGTGGCTTTACTGTTGGAAAAATCATTCAAGGGAAGCGGAATCATTCAATCCATGATCTTTGCGCCAAATGTAGTAGCCCCAATCCTGGTAGGCTTAATATGGCTGTTTATTTTAGACCCCAAAATGGGACTGATTAACGCGGTCCTGAATGGAATTGGGCTGGAAGGATGGCAGCAGCAATGGATCGGTGGGCAGACGCTGACGCCTTATGCGGTAGCATTCGTCTATTTGTGGCAGGTTCTGGGGTTTTATACAACCATAAATATGGCGGGACTGCGCAGCATACCTTCGGATATTTACGAGGCATCTCAGATCGACGGAGCAAACCGGGTCCAGCAGGTTTGGCGGATTACGATTCCCATGATGAAGAATACCATTGTGATCAATACAGTTTTGATTATTACCGGTGGGTTTAAAATATTTGAGACAGTTCAACAGCTGACAAATGGCGGGCCTAATCATGTATCGGACGTGCTGGTTACTTATATGTACCACACCACGTTTACAACCTCACGTTATGGATATGGTATGGCCATTGCCACAGTTTCTTTTATATTTTGTCTGATCTTTTCGATCATATATCTGACCAAAGTGAATAAGTCGATGCATCAGGAGGAGGGATAGATGATGTCAAAAACACGCAGATGGCCAAAAGCCCTGAGCCGTATCGTGCTGATTGTGATCACGGCATTCACCGCATTTCCGTTTCTGTGGCTCTTTGTTCTTTCCTTTAAGACGGATACGGAGATCCTGAACAGCCCGTTTTCTCTGCCGGAATGTATAAGTTTTTCGAATTATGAGCGGGCGCTTCATACGCTGCCCCTGATAAAGATGTTCGGAAATACTCTTTTTGTAGCAGTTTTTGCCCTGGCGATCAGCTTGGTCTGCACCTTTATGCTGTCTTATGCTATTACACGCCTACAGTTTAAATCAAAGCGTTTACAAAATGGTCTTTATCTGCTATTTGTGGCAGGCCTTACGATACCCCCTTATATTGTGATTTTCCCTACTTACCGTATGATTGTTTCCATGGGACTGCTGGGAAACAGGGCGTCTTTGATCCTGCCGCTGGCGGCAACGACGATGGCCCTGGGCGTTCTTTTAATGGTCGGGTTTCTCAGGGATTTTCCAAAAGAAATTGAAGAGGCGGCAATCATCGATGGCTGTAATATCTATCAGATGTGTACAAGAGTTGTGCTTCCGGTTATTAAACCGGTACTTGCTACGGTTATTATTTTTAATGTTTTGTACTTTTGGAATGAATACCCTATATCGTCGGTTCTGGTCAATGACCCCAAAATGATGACAATATCCCTGGGAGCTTCTATGTTCAGAGGGCGGTATAGCATGGACTACAGCGGAATGATCGCAGCCACGGTGATTATTATAATCCCGCAGCTTCTGTTTTATCTGCTTTTCCAGAAACATATTGTGGAAGGAATGACCGCCGGGGCTGTGAAAGGATAAGCGCGCCCGGACGATATTTAATAAAAACGAAATATAAGGAGATTATTCATGAAACATTTAATATATCCTACAGAAGAGCTATTCTGTGACAATGAACAAAAAAAGTACCCTGGAACCGCAGGATGTGTAGATTTTCTTTTAGGCGGAATCGGAACCGGCAATGTATCTTTGGGGGCAAGAGGTAATTTAACAACCTGGCAGATATTTAATCAACCGGGACAGCTCAACAGAATGCCGTATACTTTTTTTTCCATATGGGCAAAACCCGAACATGGGGAGGCAGTTGCAAGAGTATTGGAAAGCAGGCTGAATCCCCCGTTTGATAAATCTCAGGGCTTCTTCCGAAACGAAATGGCCGGTTTACCACGCTTTGACAGCGCAGAGATGGGCTCAGAATATCCATTTGTTAACTTTAAGTTTACAGACGATCAGATGCCGGTTCAGGTGAGCTTAGAAGCATTTACGCCATTCATCCCGTTGAATGCGGATGATTCAGGAATACCGGGGGCGTATTTACAATACAAAGTAAAGAATCCGGGAAGAGAAAAGGTGGAAGTGTCGATTGCCGGTTCGATGAACAATGCCGTGGGTTTTGAAGGGTATAATAATTTTTCTTTTATGCAGCATGCAGGTGAAAGAGTAAACAGATACCGTGATGATAGCGGAGTCAGAGGGATTACATATACGGGAAGGGGCTTTTCCGACCAGCATATTACTTGGGGGGATATGGCTCTTACGACCACAGCGCCCGCAGAAAATATAACAGCAAAACCCGTTTGGTATCAGGGGCAGTGGACAGATGGGGGCGAGGATTTCTGGCAGGATTTTTCTGCTGACGGCAGGCTGGATGAGGCCAGCATTTATGAACAGGTAGGCAGTACCTGGGCAGAAAATTCGGATTTCAGCTTTCTTCATTTTACAGACAAAATTGGTTCTTTAAGCGTTACTCACAGTCTGGAACCGGGGGAAGAAAAGACCTTTACATTTATTCTGACCTGGTATTTTCCAAACCGTCCGAAAATGTGGATTGAACTCGACAAGGACAGAGACGATATCAATGCCGGCAATTACCAGGTGACCAAAAATTATTATGCAGCCCTTTTTACAGATGCATGGGAGGCAGCTGCTTATCTGGGCAATGAAAGAGAGCGTCTGTACCGTGAGAGCAAGGCATTTTCTAATGCATTTTTCAGCACCACGTTACCGGGATATGTTTTAGAGGCAGCAGCCGATAATATAACGGTTATGCGCAGCCCGACCTGTTTCCGGATTGAGAATGGCGACTTTCTTGGCTGGGAAGGCGTTGATAATGATTTGGGCTGCGGCCCGGGAAATTGCACTCATGTCTGGAATTACGCCCAAAGTGTGGCGGTACTATTCCCGGAGTTGGAACGAACCATGCGCAGGATTGAGCTGGCCGATGAAATAAGAGAAGATGGTTACATGCCTTTTCGGGCGTACACACCTTTTGATCTGCCCCAATGGGAAATGACGCCTTCGGCCGACGGACAATTGGGAAGTGTCGTGAGGCTGTACCGGGAATGGGTGATCAGCGGCGACGATGCGATTATCAGGGAATGCTGGCCGGGAGTTGAAAAAACCATGAGATATGCCGCGCAAATATGGGATCGTGACGGCGACGGTTTATTAGAGGAGCCCCAGCATGTGACTTATGATACAGAGCTGTATGGAATATCCAGTATGACCGGGAGCATTTATTTTGCGGCATTAACAGCGGCGGCTGAGATGGCGGAACATATGGGGCATGCAGGAGACGCTGAGAAATACAGGGAATTGGCGCAAAATGGCAGGAGAAAACTAGACGAAATAAGCTGGAACGGCGAATTTTATGAGCAGATTGTTGACGACGTGAATGCGTATCGTTATCAGTATGGGAAAGGGTGCCTTTCCGATCAGCTGCTTGGACAGTTTATGGCCTTTAATGCACAGCTGGGTTATGTGATGTCTGAAGAACATGTAAAAAAGGCTGCAGCATCCATCTTCAAGTACAATTTTGTTGAACGTGCAAAAGAGAATGTTCATGCGGAGAGGGCGTTTATTTTAAATGATGAAAAAGGCCTGACGCCCTGTACCTGGCCGAATGGCGGCCGTCCGGGATTTCCCTTTGTCTACTATGGCGAGGTCTGGACTGGAATTGAATATGAAGCAGCGGCGCTGCTGGCAAGAACGGGCCAGGTCGAAGAAGCCCTGACCATCGTGAAGGCGATCCGCGACCGGCATGACGGCTTCAAACGGAACCCCTTTAGTGAGAATGAATCAGGATATTACTATACAAGGTCCATGGCGTCATGGTCAGTATATGAAGCATTGTTGGGCTATGAGTATGACATGCGCAGCAACAGACAGACGTTTGCACCCAGACTTCATACAGATGACTTTACCGGATTCTGGTGTAATGGGAAAGCCTGGGGAATCTTCCGCCAGACAAAGACCCAGGACGGCAGCCTGATGCAGGAAGTGGAAGTCCTGTATGGCGATGAAGGAACTGTAAAGCGAGGTAAATAGTCATGAACAGACAGAATAAGGATTGGTGGAAGAGCGCCGTAGTTTACCAGGTATACCCCCGAAGCTTCCAGGATAGCAATGGAGATGGTATCGGTGATTTAAAAGGCGTGATCCGCAGGCTGGATTACTTGAGAACACTGGGGGTTGATATCATATGGTTAAGCCCGGTTTATACGTCGCCGAATGACGATAATGGGTATGATATATCAGACTATCGTGGGATTATGCCTGAATTTGGAACGATGGAAGACTTTGATCTATTGCTGCAGGAAATACATAACAGGGATATGAAATTAGTGATGGATATGGTTGTTAATCATACGTCGGATGAACATGCATGGTTTCAGGAAGCAAAAAGTTCAAAAACCAGCGCATTTAGAGATTATTATATCTGGAGAAAAGGGAAAGAAGGCATGCCTCCCAATAACTGGCTGTCAATGTTTGGGGGGACGGCCTGGGAATATGATGAAACAACGGAGGAATATTATTTACACCTGTTCGGGAAAAAACAGCCGGATCTGAACTGGGAAAATAAAAAGGTTCGAAACGAAGTCTACGATATCATGAAGTGGTGGGTGAATAAAGGCGTAGATGGGTTCCGGATGGATGTAATCAATTTTATTTCAAAAGTTCCGGGCCTTCCGGAAGGCATTGACGGAAATGGAAAGCCTTACTATGAGAATGGCCCCAGGATTCATGAGTATCTGCATGAGATGAATGGGGAAGTAGCCGAAAACAACTGTCTGGTTATGATTGGAGAAATGCCGGATGTGCATACGGAAGATGCCTTGTTATATACAGATCCCAACAGAAATGAACTTGATATGGTTTTCTCTTTTGAGCATGTGGAAGTGGGGTATGGCAAGTATGGGAAATGGTCGGTCAGACCCTGGGCACTCACAGAGTTAAAAGAAATTTTAGGCAAATGGCAGGATGAGTTAAATGAAAAAGGGTGGAACAGCCTGTATTGGTCCAATCACGACCAGCCGAGGGCCGTATCCAGATTTGGAGATGACAGAGAGCAATACCGGGTAATCTCAGCCAAAATGTTAGCCGTATGCCTTCATATGATGAAAGGAACACCGTTTATCTACCAGGGCGAAGAACTTGGGATGACAAACACCAGATTTGCATCGATTCACGATCACCGGGATATCGAGATCCTGACGGAATACAAAGAATACTGTAAGCAGGGGATCATTCCGGAAGATGAATTTATGAATGCTGCCTATGAACATGGACGCGATAATGCCAGAGTTCCGGTTGCCTGGGACGATACGGCAAATGGCGGTTTCACGGACGGAGAACCCTGGATCAAGGTGAGCGGTCAGTATAAAACTATAAACGCACGGAACAATCTGGAGGACCCGGGTTCAGTGTTTTACTTCTATAAAAAACTGATTGAGCTGAGGCATCATGAGAAGATCATGGTACATGGTGATTTTCGAATGCTTTGTCGGGAGGACGAGGACATTTTTGCTTATACGCGGCGTCTGGACAAGAAGATCTGGCTTATTGTATGCAATTTTACCTGCAAAAGTAAGCGGTTTACGGTACCTTTAGAGCATATAAATGAGGCCAGGCTAATTATTGCTAATTATACAGATTTTAAAGTGCAGCTGCCTGAAATCAAATTACGTCCTTATGAAACAGTCGTATTGGAGATGCATAATAATTAAAAAGAAAGGTGTTTTTCTAGTGGTAAGGGCAGAGGGCGGCACATACTAAATGATCATGAGAGTGATCATGAGAGGCGGTATTGATAAAACATCTAAAACTACTTGACATATTCTGAAATTTTAGCTATGATACAACTATAATCTAAAATTTCAGATGCATAATTGCAATGTGAGGTAATTTATGTTTAACAGAGTAAAATACAGCAGCTTAAACGAGTTGATTTATGACGAAATAAAGAGCAAGATTCTAACAAATGAGTTAAAACCAAACGAAAAGCTGGACATTGATTACTTGAGCACATCTCTGGGGGTCAGCCGCACACCCGTGACCAATGCCCTGAAGTCCCTGCAAAAGGACGGCTACGTAGTAATCAATCCCCGAAGCGGCAGTTATGTAAGAGAGTTGACAAAGGAAGAGCTGGAATATATTTTTGATTTCCGGGAGGTATTAGAAGCCCAGGTAATCCGGAAAGCCATTACCAAGCTGGATAAGAAGAAGCTAAAAGAATTCGGAGAAAAGTTCAGGCTTATTTTAAACGTCTCTTCTGTGGAGGGGGACGAGCAGGTACTGGATGTCGTGGAGAAGTTTTTTGAGATCGAGATTAAATTCCATGAGCATTTAATCGACGCCTGTCCATCCATTATCGGAGCAGAGATCATGAATCTGGTGGATCTGACCAAGCGGATTCGTAAGCTCCATATCATTTATAAATTGCACAAGGCAGGCTGGGAGTGCTTTAAAGAAGAGATAGAAATACATGTCCGTTTAATTGAAACTTTGATCAATGAAGAGTTAGAAGATAGCATCCGGTGGATTTCCACGGATATACACCACACAAAAGAAGAGATTATGGATTGCTTTGACATTATTAATCAGTCATGAGGCAGTTGGTGCCGGCGTAAGATTGCCGGCGCCTTTCAAAAGGAAAAATGTGAAATTTTACATTTCAAAAACGGAGGGAAAATATGTACAGAATCGAAGCGGCCGGAGACAAAATACATTACATTGACGACGAAGAAAAAAGAGACGCATTTCTGCCTTTGGAGAATTTCATGGGGATGTACGAAACCGGAAATCCTCCGTCCATTAAGGCAGAAGAAATCAAGAACGCCGTAATAAGCCCAGTGGGAAAGGGGGAACGTTTAAGGGATATTGTAAGCAGGAAGCAGGCGGAAACGGCGGCAGTTATTATATCGGACGCTACCCGCGGCGTACCAACGGAGCGGGTTGCACCGTATATCATTGAGGAGCTGACGGCGGCTGGTATGAAAAAGGAGAATATTGCATTTGTTGTGGCTCTTGGTGTCCACAGGGATGCAACGGAGAGTGAAATGAAGGGATTCTTAGGCACTCTCATGGGAGAAATTGCGATTGAAAACCATGATGCTTTCGATAACAATAAGTTGGTATATCTTGGCATGACTTCCCGCTGTACACCAGTGAAGGTAAATAAGAAGGTGTACGAAAGCGACGTAGTGATCACGATCGGCAAAGTAGAGCTGCATGATATGGCCGGATTTTCAGGAGGAAGAAAGTCTATACTGCCGGGTGTTGCTTCACAGGAGACGATTGTGATCAACCACAGGCCGGAGATGATGGTGAATCCCAAAAGCTATGCAGGCAATCTGGAGGGAAATCCCATTCACGAGGATATGCTCGAGGCCGCTAATATGTGTGGTGTGGACTATTCGGTGAATATCGTAATGAATCAGGAATATGAGGTTGCGGGAATCTTCTCAGGGGAACTGCAGGAATCACATGAGGCTGCTGCGGCCTTTTTAAAAGGGTTCTGTATGGTGGAGCTTCCGGCAAAGCCAGATATCTATGTGGTATGTCCCGGGCACCCCTTAAATATCGATATGTACCAGGGCGTTAAGCCGTTAATTGCCCTGCACAGATTGGCAGATGAAAATACTACTGTGATATTGTACGGCGATTTCAACGAGGGAATCAACGCTCCGGATTTTATTGAACCTTTCCGGGCCTATCCGGATCTAGAGGAACTGAAGGAATACGTCTGGAGTCACTATGAGATACAGATGGATCACATTGTTCCTATAAGAGAGATCCTGAAAAAGAAAACCAGAGTCATGGTTGTCTCAGAGAATGTATCGAAAGAAGACCTGGCAGCTATGCACATGGAGAAGTATGACACGCTTCAGGAAGCGATTGACACCGCGATAAAAGCGCATGAGGCAGCATGTCCGAAGGCTGCGTTTTGCCCCCAGAGTTATCGAAGTATTCTTACATTTTTAAACAACTGAGATATTTTAACTCAATCTAAAATGTTAGATATTAAATTACAGATGACAGGAGAGAATCAGGATGAATAAGGAAAGCGCATTATATGCAGTAATAGAGAAAGAATATCCGGAAGTAGATTACGGAAAAGGAATGTATATCTATGATAAACAGGGAAAAAGATACATGGACTGTGCAGCCGGAATCGGCGTGGTAAATATCGGACACGGGGTGAAAGATGTCATTGATAAGATGACAAGGCAGGCAGAGAAGATCAGTTTTGTCTACGGAGGCACATTTACCAGTGATGTCAGAAGGCGTTTGGCGGATAAGATTGTCTCGATTGCACCAAAAGGCATGGATAAAGTATTTTTTTGTTCGGGTGGTTCCGAAGCCATGGAGTCACTTATGAAGATTGCCCGGCAGTACCAGTTGGAAGCCGGAAGGCCAAAGAAAAATAAAATCATATCCCGGTGGCAGAGCTATCACGGCAATACTATGGGTACACTGGCTTTGGGCGGAAGGCCCTCCTGGCGTGAAAAATATGAGGATTTCTTTCCTAAAAATATTTCCCAGATTGCCCCATGCAATTGTTACCGTTGTCCTTATCGTTTAGAAGAGGAGAGCTGTTCCTGCCAGTGCGCCCAGGAACTGGAAAGAAAAATCAAATACGAAGGGCCGGATACGGTGGCAGCCTTTGTAATGGAGCCTATTACAGGAACCACTGCGGCAGCCATTACGCCGCCTCAAAAATATATGAAGAAAATCCGGGAAATCTGTGATAAGTATGAGGTGTTGTTCTGCGTAGATGAAGTAATTACCGGCTTTGGAAGAACCGGAAAGAATTTTGCAGTAGACCATTACCAGATAACCCCGGATCTGATCGGATTTGCCAAGGGGCTTGGCAGCGGCTATGTGCCCATAGGCGGCGTCATCGTACATAAGAAAATTGTAGACGTTATCGCGGCTGGTACAGGGGCCTTAACACACAGCTTTACTTTCTCGGGGAACCCGCTGGCATGTGCGGGGGCAGAGGCCGTACTAGATTACATCATGGAGCATGGCCTGATTGAACGAAGCCGGAAAATGGGAGAGATTTTTCTAGAAAAGCTGCAGCCATTGAAAAAATACCCGGTTGTGGGGGATATCCGGGGGATCGGCCTTTTACTTGGTGTAGAATTTGTAAAAGACTGCAATACAAAAGAGCCGCTGGATTTTAATTTTTCCGCGGAAATATCACAATATTGTTTTCAGCATGGAATTATGATAACGGGAGGTGTGACAGGAAGCGCTGATGGTATTTTAGGGGATGCACTGCAGATAGCCCCGCCGTTTATCATTAGTGAGGAAGAAATAAAACAGGTGGCTGCCATGCTGGAGCAGGCCATAGAAGAAACTATGAGAAAATATCAGTTATGAGCACGCTCGTTATAAGAAAAGAGGTGTAAAAAATGGATTTATTAAAATTAATGGAACAGATTGACAGGCAGGAGCTGACTGATTTTTTACAGATAGCAGTTCAGATACCCAGCCATATTGAGCTGGAAAGCCAGGAAAAAGAAATCGGGCAGTATATCGCCGGAAAACTGCTTGCCGAAGGAATTGAAACAGAACTCCAAGTTGTAGAAGGAGAACGGGCTAACGTGATTGCCACCATTCACGGAACCGGCGAGGGCAAAAGTGTTACCTTTAACGGCCATATAGACAGCATTCCTCCGATTGATATGGAAGATCCTTATTCGGGCAGAATCGTTGGGGATGACCTGTACGGCAGGGGGGCCTGCGATATGAAGGGCGGCATTATTGCTATGGCCTACGCGATGATAGCCATTAAAAGATCCGGCCTTATCCCAAAGGGGGATATCGTGCTGTCGGCTATGATCGGAGAGGAGTATGGTAGCGACGGCGCCACTTATTATGCAAAGCATACCAAGCTGACAGATTATGGGATCTGTGGGGAACCAACGGACATGAAGATTGGTTCTGCACAGAAAGGTCTTCACTGGTTCCAGTTTGATATCCCCGGCAGGCGGACCCATTCCAGTGTTTCATCTACGGGGATCAATGCATTGAAGCGTCTCAATGAGCTGATGACCTGCATCAATGAAGACCTGGAACCAAAGCTGAAGGGAAGAACACATCCCCTTCTGGGACCGTCGCTGGTGAATCTGGGAAAAGCATGGGGCGGGGAACAGCCTAACGTGGTACCGGGGGACGCTCATCTTCAGGTAGAAAGAAGATACATCCCCGGAGAGACCCTGGAGAGTGTAAAAGCGGAATTAGATGAGGCAGTAAAAAAATGCAATGATGGATACGGGGAAGAGTACGCTATTACCTACGAATCCATGCCCTACAGCCTGAAGGTAAGCAAAACGCCCATGGATATTCCCGAGGGGCATCCCATCGTGCAGGGGATGAAAAAAGCAGGCATGGAAGTGCTGGGAGAGGAGCCGGAGATCTTCGGCGTTCCCTTCTGGGGGGATGCAGGAGTCTTATATGATGCAGGGTGCGACTGTATACTGTTTGGACCGGGAAGCATAAAAGACGCCCATTCAAAATGCGAAAAAGTCAGCCTGAGCAACGTTTATCAAGCCGCAAAAATCTATGCGGCGCTGCCTTTTGTTTTGGAATAGTTCTTTGATTGAGTACTCTGATTAGGTGAGGAGGGAATTTATGTCAAGTAAGGATACAGCTGTAAAAGAGAAGAAAAAATTTTCGATGCCCCCGGCATTTGCCCTGCTGGTTGTTATGATTTTAATTGGCGTGATCGCCACTTGGATCCTGCCCGCAGGAGAATTTGACCGGGAAATGAATGATGCCGGGAAAACCCTGGTAGTAGCCGGTTCCTATCACGGAGTAGAGGCCAGCCCGGTAAGCGTGTGGGAAGGGTTTATGGCAATTCCGCAGGGGATGGTCAAATCGGCTACCATCATTTTTGGAGTTCTGCTTATTGGAGGTTCCTTTACCATCATCGTATCAACGGGCATGATTCAGTCAGCATTGGGAAAAGTTGAAAAGGTATTTAAAGGCAGAGAGCTGCTAATGATCCCTATCATTATGGCTGCCGCTTCCGTAATGTGCTGTTTCATCGGCCTGCTGGAGCTTTCCATGGTTATCATACCGATATTGATCCCCATATGTCTGATTCTGGGCTTTGACTCCCTGACAGCGATTGCCATGGCCCTGGTTTCCACGGCAGCCGGTTTCGGCGCCGCCGTGGCCAATCCTTTTACTGTAGTTGTGGCTCAGCCGATTGGGGAACTGCCTCTGTATTCCGGCGCGGGATACCGCACCATCTGTCTCATCGTGATTACTGCAATCGGGATCGCGTATGTCATGCGCCATGCCATAAAAGTTCGGAAAAAACCGGAGCTCAGCATAACTTATCAAACAGACATTGAACTGAGAAAAGAGTATGGGGTTGGTAAAAAGGTAGAAATGACCGGCCGCAGAAAGGTGGCTATGTTTGCCTTCTTAATCTGTTTTGCGATTCTGATTGTGGGAGCATTAAAATTCTCCTGGGGACTGATTGAGATTGGAACGATGTTCCTGATCACGGGTCTGCTTGTAGGTTTTATCTGTAAGCTGTCCCTGACGGAAATCTGTGATAAATTTTCAGAGGGGCTTTCCGCCTTTATCGGCGCTGCTTTAATCAGTGGTTTTGCCAGCGGTATAACAATTGTTTTGGAAAACGGAAAGATTATCGATACTATCATCAATGCGGTAGCACAGCTGGTTCAGGCTCTGCCCCCGTCAGTGGCCGCAGTAGGGATGCTGATTACGCAGCTGCTTTTTAACTTTATCGTACCTTCCGGGTCGGGACAGGCTTTGGTATCTATGCCTATCATGTTCCCACTGGCCGATCTGGTGGGCGTCAGCAGACAGGTAGCGGTTTTGGCCTTCCAGTTTGGAGATGGACTGTCCAATATTGTGTGGCCGACTCTGGGATATCTGTGGGTTTGTATTGCCTATGGTAAAATCAAATACGAACAGTGGTTTAAGTTTATTATTCCTTTGATCGGTATATGGTATTTGGCATGTATGATTCTTCTGGTAATTGCACAGGGAATCGGATGGTCTTAAAATTAAGGACGGATTTGCTTTTTATGCAAATCCGTCTATTTGAAAAGGGGGAGTACTATGCAGGAAAACAAACTGTTTTTCGGATGTGTGGCAGATGATTTCACCGGTGCCGCGGACGGGGCGTCGTTCCTTGTAAAAAGCGGTATTTCTACGGCACTGTATAATGGGATACCAAAGAATAATCTGAAAGATAAGAACGTACAGGGGGCAGTTATTGCTCTTAAAACGAGAAATGTAAAAAAGGAGCAGGCGGTGGCTGAATCCCTCAAAGCCTTTGCGTGGCTGAAAGAACAGGGGGCCAGAATCTTTTACTTCAAATACTGTTCCACCTTTGATTCCACGGAGGAGGGAAATATTGGACCGGTAATCGATGCAGTTATGGAAAAAACGGGATTTTCCTATACGGTATTATGCCCTTCGCTGCCGGTAAACGGACGTACGCTTACGGAGGGCAGGCTCTATGTGAATGGGAAGCTTTTAGAAGAGAGCCACATGAAAAACCATCCGCTGACACCCATGAAGAAATCACGGCTGGGGGATCTCATGAAGTCCCAGGGGAAGTACTGCTGTATAGAAACAAGGACCCCCTTAACGGAAAAAGCGAAAAAAGAGATTTCCCGGGAAATTGATAAAAACGCGCATTGTTACGTGGTGCCGGATTATGAAACGGATGTTCAGGGCCAGCAGATTGCCAAAGACTTTCCAGGCATTGGATTTTACACCGGAGGCTCGGGGCTGATGGAACATCTGGGAAAATACTTTGGGAGAACGTATGGATTCGAGATGGAAAAGGCAGAGGAAGTACCTGTAAAAGGCCCGACACTGCTCATGGCAGGCAGTTGTTCTAAAATTACTTTAGAACAGATTGCTGAATATCAAAAAAAAGGCCTACCATATTATAAGGTGATACCTGCCCGGCTGGCAGACGGCTCTTTAGATGCAGAGGGCATATGGAGAGAGGCACAGATAGGTCAGGCCTCGGAGATACTAATTTACAGTTCGGCATCTCCCGGTGAGGTAAAGAAAAACCAGGAGATGGGAAAGGAAACCATAGCCCGGAAGATAGAGGATACCATGGCTGATCTGATAACCATTGCAAGAAAAAACGGCATCAGGAAATATGTGATAGCCGGAGGCGAGACTTCCGGAGCCGCGATGAAAGCACTGGGATTCGAAGGGTACCATATCGGAAACAGCATTGCGCCGGGCATCCCGATAATGACCCCTTTGGATGGACCCGCATACCGCCTGGTGCTGAAATCGGGAAATTTCGGACAGCGGGATTTCTTTTTCCGGGCTATACAAATGTTAAAAGGAGAGGAGATATAAAATGACGGAGCAGTATTTTCAGGAAGCAATATGGATCGCTCACACCCTATTTGCAAAAGGGAGCGCCTCCGGATCATCCTCCAATATCAGTTTCCGCGCAGGGAACCAGATCTACATCTCAGGCAGCGGTACATGTTTCGGCACACTGACAGAAGAACAGTTCGCCTGTCTGACGATAGAAGGCGAACAGAGGAACAAAATAAAGCCAAGCAAAGAATTTCCACTGCATCAGGTAATTTATCAGGCCAAACCAGATATAAGGGGAGTGATACATACCCACAGCTTCTATGCAACGCTCTATTCGTGCATGGCCGTTGAGAATCCTGCGGATGTGATTCCGTCCTATACTCCTTATCTAAAAATGAAGGTGGGAACCATAGGCTTGATCCCCTATGCAAAGCCGGGGAGCCAACAACTCTTTTCCTATATGAGGGAGAGGGTTATGCTGTCCGACGGCTATCTATTAAAACAGCATGGCCCAGTAGTTGGCGGAAAAAGCCTTATGGATGCATTTTACGGGATAGAAGAACTGGAGGAGAGTGCAAAAATGGCATGGTATCTGAGGGAGCTTTATAGTCCCAGTAAGCTTACATAGTGAAGGCTGGCTGTAACTAAAAAGCTATACAGATCAGAGAGCACACGATTAAAAAAGACTCTAAAACTTACGCTGATATTAAAGAACCACCAATTCTATCCCATCCGCAGCTCCGGTCTGGAATCCTCACCGGGGAAATGAGTCTT
>OBZW01000523.1_pt1 | contig 21837 bp, 25 predicted proteins | sample 1477021 | NCBI WGS metagenome assembly OBZW01 (sample SAMEA2580262, study PRJEB22360) | human gut metagenome | biome: human gut; feature: human-associated habitat; material: faeces | place: Denmark | collected 2008/2010
ATAAGAAATTTTCAAGGGTTTGTTGTCTATTGTTTAATTATCAAGGTGCTTTGTTCTTTTTAAGCGAACTTCCATATTTTACCATGTCCGTCTTGCTTTGTCAAGAACTTTTATATTTTTCTTTATTTCTGTTTGCCTGTCCTCTCTCGAGTCAGCTTAAATATATTAGCATTTTCTGTACCAGTTTGTCAAGACATTTTTTAAAACTTTTTTACAAAATTTTCATTCTTTCTTAACATACTCAGATATGCCGTTCTGTAACTGCCGAAACCATGTTTCGCCATGTAAACAGAACAAACGGAGAAGGAGGGATTTGAACCCTCGCGCCGCTATTAACGACCTACTCCCTTTCCAGGGGAGCCCCTTCGGCCAGCTTGGGTACTTCTCCAAAACGTCCGCTATTAAATATACACGAAACCAGCCCTCTTGTCTAGTCCTTTTCTATCTTTTTTTAATTTTCTTCTTTTTACATTTTATGCGATAATTTTCAGACATTTTATGTCATATATATTGAGGCTCTCGCCGTCATACTCTTTTAGCCGAAATTCTGGCCGGACGTTTGATTAAATACACAAACCGTGAGTACACCTCCTTCTAATCAGGGCATTTTCGTAAGATGTTCCTAACAGCCGGACGTTCAGCTATATATAGAACCCGTGGACAACAGGGCATGATTTTGCTCCTGCTTATATGCCGCCTCTGCCTGTCATTGCTTATTCACGTATTCCATGACCGCTTTCAGCGCAATCATAAACCAGGGCGTATAAAGCTCCGGATTTTCTTGGATATCAGACATGAGATCTTTCATTTTCACCCATCTTACCGTTTCCACTTCCTCTGGATTTTCTGTCCAGCCGCCCCTGTACTCTCCTGCCAGCACATGGTCAAATTCAAACTCAGTCAATCCGTTTTCAAATGTATAGCGATAGACAAAGGACTGGATTTCCTCCAGATCCGCGGTTTTTATTCCCAGCTCTTCCTGAAGACGCCTGCAGGCTGCCTGATATACACTCTCCCCCATTCTCGGATGTGAACAGCAGGTATTGGTCCATAAACCGCCGCAGTGATATTTTTCTTTTGCACGCTTCTGCAGCAATATTTCGTCATCCTTAAACAGAAATACGGAAAACGCCCGGTGAAGACGCCCCTCTTCATGGGCTCTCATTTTTTCCATACATCCAAGTTTTTGGTCATTCATGTCCACCAGGATAACCTGTTCCTGCAGGATTTCGTCCTGAGCCCGCTCCGTTCCTTCCTGTAATCTGATCCGCTGTTTCCCTTCCATAAGCCTCTCCATTCCACCGCTTCTATAATGGCGGTTCATTATCGTAAAATATTTTATCTATATCTTATCACATTACAATGGCTGGTGCCAGTCAGCTATTTCTTAAAAACAGATCTTCTTTAACAATTTTTCAAGGAGTACACCACAGTTTTTCTTCACTAGGCTGATCTGATCCGGAGTGATGTCGTCTACATGAATTCCGCATCCGCAGATCACAGTGCAGCTCTTTCTTTTTGCCAGGCTCTCGGCAAACCATCTGGCTATGTCTTCATCTTTATGCCCGGTTCCATTGATTACACTGGAGGTAACTCCAATGCCCTCACCGGTCAGACTCGGCCTAGCTATCGCCATAACCACGCTTCCGATGTGCGGTGTGTCTCCGCCATAAACCGCCAGTGAGTAATCTTTTCCCATCTCAACCACATCACAATGCACATAATATCCGTTAAATAACTCTTGTCTGAGTACGCTGTCATTCATCCTGCATTCCTACCTTTCCTTTCCACGGAACAAATTTATCATAGGAAATCCCAAACTGTGCCAAAATCTTACCTACGATATGGTTGATCTGGTCATCAATCGTCTTTGGCCCATTATAAAAAGTCAGCACCGGGGGAACAATTGTGCATCCTGCATCCGCCGCTTCTTTCATATTCCTTAGCTGAATGCGGTTCAGCGGCATTTCCCTCGGAACCAATATAACTTTGCGCCCCTCTTTCAAGCAGACATCTGCTGCACGGATAATCAGCGTATCCGCATAGCCAGCTGCAATTCCCGCAAGTGTCTTCATACTGCAGGGCATGACAATCATGCCTTCTGTAACAAAAGAACCGCTGGATATAGATGCTGCCATATTTCTTTCATCGTGAACTACATCAGCAAGGGCAAGCAGCTTCTCCATGCGGATTTCGCTCTCCAGTTCCCATGTTGCTTTTGCACCGCTGCTCAATACTAAATGTATCTTACATCCCTCTACACTTTTCAGCGCCTGCATCAAATAGTAACTCATCTCTACACCTGTTGCACCTGTTACTCCAACAATGATTCTCATACCTCTACTTCCTCCCTTTTTTAATATCCTGCTTCTTTTATAGAAATAGGTCGGAAACTTTTCAAGAAGTTCCGGCCTATATCATATTTATAAAATTTATCCCTTTAGTTCCGGCTCTTTTTTTTGAACACGGATTTCCAGCGCAGGTTCCTGTCTTATACCAGACCGACTATATTCCACCAGAGTACTTCCACTAATACAAGAATAAATACCACTACGGTCAGCGGAACGCCAAGCCGGATTGTTTCCTTTTGTGTATACATTCCGTTTTCTTCCCCCTGTCCTACTAACATGTTCAGGTGATGGAACGGAAGTATATAGTGTGATGCGATTGCCATATACACGATCAGGGCTGTCACAAGCGGCGGAATTCCCATAGGCTGTGTAAAGATCAGCACAGATGGGATCACAACACCCATAACTGCGATAACCGACCCCATAAACATATGTACCACCATGGAGATCAGCGCAATCAGCAATGCTAATACGAAAAGGTTGCTTGGCAGATGCTCAGGCAAAATGGTGTTTGCGATCCATGTATTCATACCGGTCGCTCCGCCCACCGTGCCGATTGCCATAGCAGATGTAAGGAATACCAACACATGTACCGGAACCTGTCCCCAGGACTTCACGGTTAGAACTTCTCCGATAAGCGGGAGGCTCATGCACATTGCAACGCCCATTGTTACCCAGCCGATGTCGATTCCGTGAATCGAGTCAGTCATCCACAGTATAATTGCAATTACCAGCCATATTGCAGTCCTTTTCTCCAGCTTGCTCATTGGACCCTGAGCCTTTTGTTTTTCTTCAATTTCCTGGAGATTTATCGTTACCGGCTGTGATGGTTTGAATAAAATCAGAATCAGAACCAGTGTAATTACAGATGCGACAATCGCCGGAATCCCCATATACTGGAACCATCCAATCCAGCCCACACTTACACTATCGCCTGCATAGGAGGCTGCCAGTGGATTGATGACACTGTCACCGGTCAGGAAGATCAAAGATACCGGCACCGATGCCGCGAATACAGTGAAACCGATTTTAACTGCATCTACTTTCGGGATCTTAGCACTTTGAATCACAACTGCCATAACTGACATAATCAGGAACGCTCTCGGCCATGGATGTGGTATCAGTACACTCATGATAAACGTCAGCACAAAAATCGAAATAATAATACCGTTGTAAGACCGCACAAATTTCTTGATAAATGCATACGCAATACGTTCGCCAAGACCGGAGTCCTTTACCGCTCCCGCAATCATATATGCCCCCATAACAAGCCACATGGTAGAGGAACCATACCATGATTTAAACACAAGATCGGGTGTCGCAACCTTGCACACAATCAGCATAATCAGATAAAAACCACCTACAAAGCCCGACTGCGCTACATTTGTTGCCCACCATACTACGGTCATTAAACTTAATGCCAGACATCTCTGACCTTCTGGTTCAATTCCGGATAATGGTAAAAGCATAATTACAACCGCTACTGCAATACCCGCCAGAAAGCCTATGACTTTCTTGTTCATTAGTAGACCCCCTTTTACTCATTTAATTTTTTATTTAACTATTCTTGTAACTTTATATCATGTTCAGCCATATTTACCAGAAGGCCTGTTCTGGTAATGGAACAGGCCCTCTCGTCATTTGATCTCAAAACACTTTATTAATCAAGCGGTGGTACCGGCGGAATAACCTGTAATTCCGGGATCTCTTCCGGATTTAATTTGAATTTTTCATGAATATCAGGATTTTCTGTTGATCTCCATGAATAGACACAAGTTTCACACACGTATACTTCCCATGCATCTCCAACCGGAGATTTTACCATTACTCTTATTTTGTCACTACCACAACGTGGACAAGTCATATCTTCTACCTCCTTCAATATTGCAGACATCCGCTCCTGCAGATGATTTGCATGCCTTTTGTCTTATTTGAATAATTCGCGAAGTTTTTCTTCCCACTCACCTGTTTTTGCCGGCGGCTCAAGAAGCTCTACCGCACGCGGATTCGGCTCTGGTGCTACTGGTGTTGTCGCATCAATAATCATCTTTGTGTGCATACCTGCCGGATAAGACGAAGGATCAAGAGGCATACCAGGACAATTCGGTATGATGGCAACATCTTTGTCTGGTTTTACTCTCGATGCCATTGCCCACATAACCTGCTCCAGATTAAATGGATCCACATATTCATCTACAACAATTACAATTTTTGTATAAGGCATGCCATGCGGTGTAGATAACAGACGGAATGCAATACCTTTTCCATATCCTCCATAACGGCATTTGGTAGAAATAATTGCGATATGACCATGCATATACATTGCGTTTAATGCGACCAGTTCCGGGAATCCTTCTTTAATCTGTTTATATAAAGGTACGGAAGTATTCAGTGCCATCAGATAATCTATTTCTGTCCAAGGGATACCAAGATACAGATTCTCAAAAATCGGATCCGTTCGGTGTGTAATATGCTCAATCTTTACAACACACTGATTACGTGCTCCTGAGTATGAGCCGGGGAACTCACCGAATGGTCCTTCCACTTCACGTACGCGGGGTTCAATATAACCTTCCAGAATGACCTCACTTCCTGCCGGAACATAGAGGTGATCACTCAAATCAGCTTTTACAATGTCGATCGGCACTCCATCCTGAAGCGCACCTACAAACTCATATTCATTTTGCGTATATCCTACCGGTGTGGAAGCCATAAAGGTTACCAGCGGGTTATTGCCAAGCGCAATTGCAATCGGCACTTTCTCATTTTTACGCTCAGCCTTTTCCAGCTGCACTGCGATATCATGCATAGCCAGGGCCTGAATGCCAATTCTGTCTTTATCTTTCACCTGAATACGGTATGTACCTACATTCATCTTGTCGAAATTGCCCGGATCTTCCGGATCAGCAGTTACAACCGATGCCTTGGAGATAAAGAAACCGCTGTCCTGATCATTGATTCTGTAAAGTGGGAGGACTTCAAACAGGTTAATATCTTTATCCACTACATTTTCCTTACATGGAGCCGCGTCTCTTTCTACAATATTGGGCGGTACCGGGAATTTATCCCATCTGCGGTTCAGTTCAAAAAACTGTTCCTTAACCGGTGTGTCTTTTGGCATGCCCATCATTAAAGCATGATTTGGCCATGAACCGTGAACGTTTGTTACTACCTTCCCTTTATAACCATTGATGTTTTCGAATAATACAGCCGGCCCGTTTTTGATATTTGCTGCCGCACGTCCTGCAGATGCAATATCTGGCTCAGGCATCACTTCTTCTTTCACTCGTACCAGTTGACCTTCTTCCTCCAGGGTCGCCAGAAATTCCCTTAAGTCTTTGTATACTTTTGCCACGCCTTTTCCTCCTTACCTATTCGCTGATTAATTTAGAAGCCTCTTGTTACATTTTGTTAATTTAGTCCAACAAAGCGCTTTTGTTTACGAGTTAATTATAGGTTTTTTCAACTGCAAAACGCAATTCACATTTCTCCCGAGTATTATTCCATAATGGAATTGCAGGTTCATCAACGCATTTAGTATAATATTTAACAAATGAGATGTGCTCTGGATTACCCAACCTATAATTCAGGAATATCATGTCGAAATCCGAATAGACTATAAAATAAAATCCCGCATGAATCACGGAGGTGTGGTATATGACCCTTTCACAGATCATGTATTTTCTCGCAGTTGTAAAGTATAAAACCTTTACACAGGCAAGCGACGAACTGTACATATCCCAATCTTCTTTGTCCAAACAAATTAAAGCTCTGGAATTGGAACTTGGACACACCCTTTTTATTAGAGAGGCCAAAGAAAACTCTTTGACTCCCGCGGGTGAACGCTTTTTGGAATATGCAACTAAATTTTCTAAAGATTATTCCTCCATGATGTCTGACCTAAATCAGATGAATGGTAATTTGTCCAAGACGGCTTTAATTTTAGGGGTACTCCCCATTATCAACGAATATAGCCTGAACAACGATATTGTTTTTTTCCAAAAGCTCATTGGCTCCTCCAATATCTATATAAATCTGCTGGAACGGGAACAGGAAGAATTGCAGAATATGATGCAGTTCGGGCAGATTGATGCTGCGATCCTCCGCACAGACTCTTTTGACTTATCCAAATATGAATATGTCACCTATTTGGAGGAAGAACTGGTTCTTATATATCCTGATAAGATGGAGCACTTGAATAAAGAGTATGTTACATTGGAGGAGATCGCCGACCATCCGCTCATTTCCTTTGATGAGTCTTCCTCACTCCACACCACCATCAAGCAATTATTCCATGAAAGAAACCTATATCCTAGATTTTCTTACCTTTATAAGCATCATGAACAGATCCTGTCTATGGTAAATGCGAATTTTGGCGTTGCCGTTATACCGGGCAATTTAGTGTCCGCCACAGTGTTTCCAAACATCAGGGTGGCTCATTTTAAGAAACCTATCAAATCGAAGATCTGCCTTGTACGTCCAAAAAAAGTGCCGTCATCGGAGCCTTTGAATCTGCTCTTCAAGTATTTTGAATCTACTTATCAAGATATGGACAAGGATTAATTTTCTAAAATATCATACATGCAATGCCGTCTTACATAAAAAAGACCCTGCATCAATAACCGTTCATTGATGCAGAGTCTTCTTTTATTTTTATCTTAACCGACAGTTTTTATGAAAAAAAATAGCAGAACCGATAACCTTACCGGATTCCACTACCCTTAGCTAAAACGGAGAGGGTGGGATTCGAACCCACGCGCCCTTGCGGACAAACGGTTTTCAAGACCGCCTCGTTATGACCACTTCGATACCTCTCCAGTCTCTTACCTGCACCTGCAGAATAAGTTCAATTGTATTGTCAGCTTTCGCGACATTGGATATTGTAGCATATTTATGAAATATATGTCAATAACTTTTTTATAATTTTTCACTGCGTCTTTTCAGAAACACCTCAGCCATCTCCAGGTCTTCAGGAGTTGTGATCTTTATGTTCTCATAGGAACCATAAACCAACCTGATGGGATACCGTAGCATCTGCTCCACAACCATAGCATCATCCGTCACATTGATATAGCTTTCCCTCATCAGCATAGAATATGCACCTCTTACTAAATGATTTTCAAAAACCTGGGGAGTCTGCACCATCCACAGCTTGCTTCTGTCCGGCGTCGTTTCTACATTACCGTGTTCATCTGCCATCTTGATGGTATCTTTTACAGGCATGCCGACTACACAGGCCTTGTGCTCCTGTACTTCCTCGTAAGCCCTCTCGATGATTCCACGGTCCACAAACGGACGGGCTCCGTCGTGAATAAAGACATAACCATGTTCCTCCAGTTCCTGAAGGCCGTTCCAGACAGAATGATAGCGTTCCGCGCCTCCGTGCATGATCCTGCTTACTTTTGTAAAATGATACGGATTGACGATGTTCTCCCTGCAGTATTCTTCTTCCCCTGCTCCCGTTATCAGAAAAACCTCGTCAATAAGCGGTGAATCTTCGAAAGCTTTCAGAGAATAATAGAGTACCGGACGGTCCCCAAGCAGCAGATACTGCTTGTGTACTTTTGTTCCCATTCTCTTTCCCTGCCCTGCCGCCAGTACAATGGCGGTACAATGTGTTTTCCCCATATACACCTCATTCGTTACCGCGTACCCTTTTTGGGTGTGCACATGAATCCTCTCTCCCCTAACGTTCCCCCAGTTTCAGATTCGGCACCGCATTCAAATCCCAGCCATGCCTGGTCCCCGCCAGATATTCATAATAGGCGGCGGCCCCAATCATAGCGGCATTATCCGTACAGTAGATCGGGGAGGGATAATAAAATTCGATTCCCCGCTTATCACAGGCTTCCTTCATTCCTTCCCTGAGGGCGCTGTTGGATGCCACACCGCCGGCAATAGCAAACTTGTTCATGCTGTATTCTTCCACCGCGTTCATAGAGTTTTCCACCAGCACATCCACGACAGCTTTCTGGAAAGAGGCCGCAATATCTGCCGGATTGTAGGTCTGTCCTTTCATCTGGCAGCCATTGATATAATTCAGAACCGCGGATTTCAGGCCGCTGAAACTGAAATCATAAGGTGCGCCCTCTATATGAGCTCTTGGAAATTTAACTGCATCCGGATCCCCTTCTTTTGCCAGCCGGTCAATCTTCGGCCCTCCCGGGTAACCCAGGCCGATGGCCCTCGCTACCTTATCATAGGCCTCTCCTGCCGCATCGTCCCTCGTACGTCCTAAAATATTATATTTACCATATTCTTTTACGCAGACAAGATGCGTATGCCCGCCCGACACAACCAGGCATAAAAACGGCGGTTCCAGGCTGTGATGTTCAATATAATTCGCAGAAATATGCCCTTCTATATGGTGTACGCCGATCAGAGGAAGCTTCTTTGCATAGGCGATTGCCTTAGCCTCCGCCACTCCCACCAGAAGAGCGCCCACAAGTCCAGGGCCGTATGTCACTCCAACCGCATCGATATCATCCAGCGTCATATTGGCGTCCTTCAAAGCCTGTTCTATTACCTGATTGATCTTCTCAATATGCTTTCTGGATGCAATCTCGGGCACCACACCGCCATACAGCTTATGAAGCTCAATCTGGGATGAAATCACATTCGACAGCACTTCACGGCCATTGTTTACAACCGCAGCCGCAGTTTCATCGCAAGAACTCTCAATTGCAAGTATATTAATATTTCGAATTTCTTTCATAAATATGCCTCCTATTACCCGCTTCAAGGCTGATTCTCAGAAAATGCCAGTTCCGCAGACATTCTGTCCTTACCGGGCTTCGCCGCCGGAAAGATCTTTCTTACATCATCCATATACTCTTCCGGCCTGGTAAGGGATGGACTGTAGTGCGTCAGCCAAAGTTCCCTCACCTGCGCTTCCCTGGCCAGTTGTGCCGCCTCATAGAAGGTCATATGCTTATATTCTATCGCTTTTGCAGCTTTATCTTTTTCTCCGTACATCCCTTCACATATAAACAGATCCGAATCCTTTGCATTTTCCCGGATGGACTCCGTCGGTCTTGTATCTGTTGTATAAGTAACTTTAATCCCTTTACGCGGAGCGCCCAGAACCATATCGGGCGTCAGAATCCTTCCGTCCAGTTCCACGGTCTCTCCCTTTTGCAGCGGATTCCAGCATTGCATCGGTATACCCTGCGCCTTCGCTCTTTCTATGTCAAACTTTCCGGCCCTGTCGATCTCCAGTGTATATCCGTAGCAGAGTACATTATGGTTCACACGGAATGCCTTCAGACGATAACCGTTCATCTCAAATATCTGCTGTGTCCCTTCTATTTCTAAAAAACGAATCGGAAACGGAAGCTCAGGCGCTATGACTCTCAGCGCATTCACAACCCTTTCCAGTCCTTTAGGGCCAATCAGAGTAAGGGGTTCCCTCCGGTCTGCATTTCCCATCGTGAGAAGCAGTCCCGGAAGCCCGCTGATATGGTCGCCGTGATAATGTGTAAAACAAATGACGTCAATCGGCTTAAAACTCCAGCCTTTTTCTTTGATCGCAATCTGTGTCCCTTCTCCGCAGTCTATCAGCAGGCTGCTGCCGTTAAATCTCGTCATCAGGGCAGTCAGCCACCGATAAGGAAGCGGCATCATGCCGCCGCTCCCGAGTAAACATACATCTAACATATTATCCCTCTATTTCTGCCGGTATCTGAAATGATGCAAGGAGCTCATCATAGCAGGATTCACATAAATCAAAAGAATGTCTCTCTCCATCCTTATTCGAAAAGTATCCCCATGTATGATCAACACTCAGGATGCCTTCCTCCGCATGCCCATTTACGACCGGTATTTCTTTTCCACATTTATTGCAGATAATTTTATTTACTTCTTTTGTCTCTTTTACTTGATACTGGCGCATACAAATTCCTCCTGTGCTGTGTAAATTCCACTTTTGTTACGCCTTCATTATATCGGCTTTTGAGCTAATTTCATACTGGGAAGTGCTTCCTCAATTACCGTTACTGTACACACTCTTCGTGTGCGCACAGTAACGGCATCTGCACATTAAAAGTCGCCTGCGGCGAGGTGCAGATGCCCCGGCCTCATCACTTTATAGGCTCCGATGCCGTGCAGCAAGGTGCACGGCACGGTCTGAACACCGACCAATTACCTGCCAAGTTTCCTGCTCATCAATACAGCATCTTCCTTCGGGGCATCGTAAAAATTCTGCCTGATGCCATCCTCCACAAACCCCTCCTCTTCATAGAAGGAGCGTGCCGCCGCGTTGCTCTCCCGCACATCCAGAAGTATTTTATTGATTTTTCTTTCTTCACATATATTTTCCAATTTCAGCATCAGATGGCTGCCTGCCCCTTGCCGCCTGGATTCTTTCTCCACTGCAATGCGGACAATCTCCGCTTCTCCCGCAGCCTCGTAAACCAGCATATATCCTATAAGCCTTCCCGCCTTTTCTGCTGCTATACAGATTGTCTGCGGTTGATTGATGGTGTCCAGCACACTTGTCTCACTCCAGGGATCCGAAAATATCTGCCGCTCCATCTCAGCTGCAGCAGCCGCATCCTCTGCTCTAAGATACCGGACGATCAGCTCGGCCTGTTTTTCCCGCTCTGCACGTTCCCGTTCGGCCTGCGATACCCGGAGATACTCCGGCTGATGCTCCCCGGCAGTCTCCATCTTTCCGGCCTTGTAATACTGGATCCCCAGGGCCCCTACTGCTGCTGCACGCTGGCGGCTCATATAGGGCGGTGCAAAGGAATACGGCACCTGAATATACTTATCGATCACATCTCTGTGCACAGGTACACCGTCCCCCAGGAACACCACCGGCCTTCCATACGCATTCAGACGGCGCAGTAGTTCGTCTATCGATACAGCCATCTGCATCTTAAGCACCTGAAAGCAGGGTTCCACCCAATTGGTGCCCTCTTTCCTGCCCGCTTTTTTTGAAAATGTATAGATTCCGGTATATACCTGATTTCTGCGCGCGTCCATAATCGGACATATGAGGTCCTCACATCCGTAGACCTGATATGCCAGGCCGTCCACCGTAGGAATGTGCAGCAAGGGTTTGTCCAGTGCAAGCCCCAGCCCTTTCGCCGTTGCGGATCCGATACGCAGGCCCGTAAAAGAGCCCGGCCCGCCCGCCACTGCGATTGCATCTATGGAAGCAAGATCCAGTTCCACCATCTTTACCACTTCATCAATCATAGGCAGAAGCGTCTGTGAATGGGTCTTTTTATAATCAATCGTATATTCCGCTATGGTCCTGTCCTCCTCCACTACCGCCACCGTGGCGGTCAGCCCGGAGCTGTCAATTGCCAATACCCGCATGTCATACTTCCTCTCTATTCTATAAAGGGGTAACAGTTCAGGCAGGCCTGAACTGTTACATAAAGGGGCCAGCACCCGTCTGCCCCCGTTTGTTATCCCTACATCTCTTCGATCGTTATTCTGCGATATTCAAATCCCTGTTCCAGATCTTTTTCTATAATCACTTCCGTACGATTTTCCGGGAGGATCTCTTCAATCAGGCCGGCCCACTCGATCAGAGAGACGCCCTGGCCCATAATATAATCCTCGTATCCCACTTCATCCATCTCCTCCACATCACCGATGCGGTAGACATCAAAATGGTAAAACGGCAGACGGCCTTCCCCGTATTCCTGAACGATTGTAAAAGTAGGGCTGCACACAGGCTCCTCAATCCCAAGCCCTTTCGCAAATCCCTGGGTAAATACGGTCTTGCCCACACCAAGATCGCCGGTCAGAGTATACACCTGTCCCGGCTTCGCCTTCTGCCCCAGCCTGACGCCGATTTGAAATGTCTGTTCGGGACTTCTTGATTCCAGTACCATATTCTCCCCTCTTTCATGCTTAATTTACCTGCCGGATCCGAACCTTGTCCGGCGGCATGTGGGTAGAGATCATCTCCGCTGCAGCCGCCCATTTCTCTCCGATCTGATTTCTTGGAAAGATAACGGCACGGCTTTTATCCATATACAGCACAAGCGCCTGCCCTGTGGAAACCGCCCGCTGAAAATCCTGCCAGGGGTTCTCGTTTTCCCGGTCTTCCTGTATCACTTTGACACCGCTGTCAGTAAGCTCATAACACAAAGGCTTTTTAAATACGGGCGTATTCTCCACCCGGCGTTTTGCGCGTATCCTGAGCATAACCAGCGGATACGCAAATATAAGCGCTGCGATGAAAAATAACAGCACCGCACCCGCAGTCTTCCCAGACTCCGCCTGCTTCAGCCCCGTCGCCAAAATCACGGTACCAAAAACTACCTCCAGTATCCCGGACAGCTGCGTATAATTATGATGCAGCATAAAACTATACATTGCCTGCGGCGTCATTCGTATCTCAAATCTGACTGACATAGCCCATCCTTTCAAACGATTCTAATGATGGAACAGACGCAGTCCTGTAAATGCCATCGCCATCTGATGCCTGTTGCATGCCTCGATTACATTGTCGTCTCTCACTGATCCACCCGGCTGCGCTACGTACTTTACGCCGCTCTTGTAAGCGCGCTCGATATTATCACCAAAGGGGAAGAAGGCATCAGAACCAAGCGCCACACCAGTGAGCTTATCAAGCCATTCGCGCTTCTCTTCCCTGGTAAATACTTCTGGTTTTTCCTTAAATGTATTCTCCCAGACGCCGTCGGCTAGGACATCCATATATTCCTCTCCAATGTACAGATCAATGGCATTGTCTCTGTCTGCACGCCTGATATCGTCTTTAAAGGGCAGCTCCAGTACCTTCGGGCACTGACGCAGCCACCAGTTGTCTGCTTTTTGTCCCGCCAGTCTTGTACAGTGGATCCGGGACTGCTGCCCTGCCCCGATGCCAATTGCCTGCCCGTCTTTTACATAGCATACGGAGTTGGACTGTGTATACTTCAACGTAATCATAGAAATCGCCAGATCCATTTTGGCCGGTTCCGGAATGTCTTTATTCTCTGTTACTACATTCGCAAAGAATTCATCATCAATCATCAGTTCATTTCTGCCTTGCTCAAAAGTAATTCCAAATACTTCTTTACGCTCCAACGGAGCCGGAACGTAGTTCGGATCAATCTCGATAACATTATAATTGCCATTTTTTTTCTGCTTTAAAATCTCAAGAGCTTCCGGCTCATATCCGGGTGCAATTACACCGTCTGACACTTCTCTCTTAATCAGCCTCGCGGTGTCCGCATCGCAGACATCAGACAGGGAAATAAAATCGCCAAAAGAGGACATCCTGTCGGCTCCCCTCGCTCTCGCATATGCACATGCCAGAGGGGACAGCTTCCCCAGGTCTTCTACCCAATAAATCTTAGCCAGTGTTTCATCCAAAGGAAGCCCTACCGCAGCCCCTGCCGGAGACACATGTTTAAATGAGGTGGCAGCCGGCAGGCCGGTAGCCTTCTTCAATTCACTAACCAGCTGCCAGCCATTGAACGCATCCAGAAAGTTAATATAACCCGGGCGTCCGCAAAGTACCTTGATCGGCAGTTCGCTGCCATCCTCCATATAGATTCTGGACGGCTTCTGATTCGGGTTACAGCCATATTTCAATTCTAATTCATTCATTATATCCTTCGCTCCTTATTGATTCTTATTTACAATCTTCGTCTCGTATTTCCCGGTCTCGATATCTATATAGCGTACAAAAAGAGAAACCTTGTTGTCCTCATTCAGACTGTTCCACAAAAGCTCCGTGAAGCATTCGATATCATCCGGAACAGATATCAGCTTTGGCTCTCCCTCAAAACTCGGCAGAGGATTTCCATCACACATGTATGTATGGATAAAATGTCCTTCTCCCGCCAGAGGATTTTCATACGCGAATGTATACCTGCTGCAGCTCTCTGGATTCCCATTGCTGCTCTTTAAGATAGACATTGCATAATTATATCTGCCGTTTTCCAGGTGCATAATCCCGGAAATACGGGGTGTATAGTTAGGGCCATCCGGCTCAAATTCTCTTGAGCGCAGACTCTGCTCAAATGTCATCTGCCTGTCCATGCCTTCATATATGGTGTCCGTCTGATCCCCGTTTGTTACGATCGTTTTATTGCCCAGTACACGAACCGGTGCATAAATAATAAGGCTTGGGTCTGTCAGTTTGGAAGGGTCGAACGCCTGTGTCCTGATTCCTTCCCCATCTTCCACAAAGATGCGGTTGCGGCTGTTCTCGCTTCTACCCATAATGAAATAAGCAGTCACGGCTTTTTTGCCGTCTTCACTCTTCCCAATGATAATACCTCTCCCGGGATACGAGTTATTCTTTAATTCCTGCTCGATTGATAACATTTTCATAAGATGGCTCTCCTTTGAATTTCATGATTATTTCGCTGTATACAGACTTATTATACCCGCGAACTCGCGTAAGTTCAATAACTAAGCTGAGTTTTTTCTCATGCGCACTTTGCTGATCCGGTTCCCCTTCATCTCCTCAATAGAAAATTCCACCTGGTCTGCCGCAATTGTCTCCCGGCTCTCCTTACCCGGAATATACCCCAGTTGTTCAATCAGATATCCTGACAGGGTGTCATAATTCTCTGTAACCAGCTTCAGTCCCATCTCTTCGTTCAGGTCATCTATGAGAATCCCGCCATCCAACATATATTCATTTTCATTCAGCGGAATAATCTCCTGGACAACTTCCTCATATTCCTCGCTGATTTCTCCCATAATCTCTTCAACCAGGTCTTCCACCGTAACAATTCCTGAAAAACCGCCGTATTCATCTACCAATACAGCCATGTGCTTTCTGGACTTCTGAAGGTCGCGGAACAGTTCATCCGCATCCTTTGTGTCGGGCACGAAATAGGGCTTACGAACCACTTTCCTGATATCCAGGCCGTCCCAGCCATTCTTACACACTTCGATCATCACGTCCTTGATATGAAGAATTCCGATGATATTATCTATATTACCCTCATACACAGGGATTCTGGAGTGTCTGGATTCCAGAATTTCATCTGCCAGAGTCGCAAAGGGCTCCTCCACATCCAGCACATACACGTCCCGTCTCGGCACCATAACTTCCCGGGCCGTCCTGTCGTCAAATGAAAATACAGAATTGATCATCTCCCGCTCTTCATCCTCAAAAGTACCATTTTCATTTCCCATCTTCAATAGGGCTTTGATCTCTTCTTCTGTCACAGCCTCTTCCTGATCCTCCGTTTTCAGCCTGAGCAGCCGCAGGACAGCTTTCGTCGATACAGACAACAGCTTAATAAATGGTGAAAGTATCTTAGAAATATAGTGGATGGGCATAACCGTCACCATACAGAACGCCTCCGCCTTCTGCAGTGCAATCCTTTTGGGCACAAGCTCACCAAACACAAGGTTAAAGAACATCAAAAGCAGAGTCACGCCATTTCTGGCAATCGCCATACTGTACGGTACATTCATGTTCTCAAGCCATGCTGCAAGCGTAGGCGCAATCCCCGCCGCCGCAGATGCACTGGAATAAAATCCGGCAAATGTTATCGCTACCTGAATCGTTGAAAGAAACTTCGTAGAATCCTCAAAGAGGCTTTGGATCACGACTGCCTTTTTATTCCCCTCCTCCGCAAGGCTCCTGATCCTGTTCTTATTCACAGAGACCACGGCCATCTCGGCACCGGCAAAAAAAGCATTCATGAGCGTGAAAAATAATAAGAGTAACAGTTGAAATAAAATCGTGTTCCCGTCAGGGTCTGAGTCCATAGTAAAAAATAATCCTCCTAATAATAATTTTTTACGCCTGTGGCGTTTACATTCCGGAAAGAGGCTCCCCTCTTTACAGAATGTTTTTAGATGGAGTATAGCATGAAGCAGGCTATTTGGCAATACCGAAATCTTTATAAAAACTTACTTTCGCTTGTAGATGGGCGGGGAACGCTTTATGATAGGGAGGCCGGGGAGGTGCTGGGACTCCCGAGCCTAAAACTCATTCACCAACTCCCAATACCAACGTTCAGTTTCGCTTTTTTCCTGGCTATTTATCAGTACCGTATATTGTGGAAGTTCTATTTTTAAAATCGGAGAATAGCCGCGGTAAATATACATCCGGAACTCTCCCTGCTTTTTCTCCCTAAATTTACCGACAAGCTGGCGTTCGTCTCCGAGGCCGTTCGTCCTTGTAAAATCCCCATCAGGCATTGAATCCAGCAGTTCTATCCCTTTTATCTCATCCCGTTTAAACGAAATAGGAGCCATAGGGGATGAGACACTGATATCATCGCCGTTAACCACCAGGTATCTGGGGGTAAAATCCATCTTCAGAAATACCATCAGTATTATGATAAAGGTAATAAGAACAAAACTTATAGTCCCAAAAGTAAAGACCTTTCCTCCTGTCCGGCCCATATTCGTAGTGTAATTGGAAGTACAATACCGATCCGGCACCCATACTCTTGGATCATTCGGATTATAATACCATCCACTTTTCCAGTATATATCGTCATCCACATATAGTGGGTGCTGGTCTTCCTTTATGATATCTTTCTTTTTCCATCTGAGGTATAGAAATGCAGCCAGGATCAGGATTCCCATGATACACTGAACCACTATGTACCATAGGATGTTTGCCGGCGTAAAGGCCCGCAGCCGTACTCCCGAGTAAATCACGGTCCCGATAGCCAGCAGATTCAAATAATTACTGATCATCCAGATACCTGACCAGACTCTCTTGACAAGCCGGTTCACTTTCAAGTTGATCTTTGTGCTGCTGCTGTAAACCTCATTTCTTCTGCGCACTGACCACAAATGCATCCCGGTAAAGAACAACGCTGATACAATGGCGGCTCCTGTAACCCCCCACATTTCCGGCGCCTTTGCAAGAGTTTCCCGGACAGGCTGGATAAAAACCAAAACCCCTGCTGCCGCAAAAACAGGAAGATTCCACCAAATAGAGAAGGGAAGTCTGTCATTCTCTGCAGAAACATTCGTATCTACCACAACAATCTTACTGCCAGATGCTCCCTGCCATCCCCGTTCCATCTTAAGATCATAAAGCTGCCTGTGGGCCGCATTAAGCAGTCCCATGGCGCCTGCTGTTAGTTCAATCAGCCAGACGCTCCATACAAGGATAAAAATGGAGAGATACCAAAAATTCAGGAAACAAACCGCTGCCGACAACAGCAGGTTCACTGCATAAAACCATTTTGTCCTGCGCCTGTGTTTCTCCATCAGTGCTTCTACTTCCTGTTCATGCAGGGCATAGGATGGTATATGAACCCCCAGCAGCATTCCTTCACTGTAGGTTCTCCGGTGTCCATAAACCGCCATGAATATTACTGTTATAAATATATCCGTAAATAAAAAAATTAGAAAAACAGCCATGCAGCCTCCTTCTCAGAATTTCTATCCCTCTGTTGCCGTTTCATATTCCTGCAAATGCAGCTCCGAAAACATCTTTTCGCAGAGGGATAAGAACTCCTGCTGATTCATCCCTTTCAATTTTGCCTCCGCCGTCAGTAGCTCCAATTCCTCTTCCAGCTTCTCATGGAATACGCCGTCCGCACCCTGTACCGGCCGCACCACAGCTCCATGCCGTCTGTCAATCTCAATAAACCCTTCTGCTTTTAGTACCTGATACGCTTTATTCACCGTCATCGTATTTATTCCCGCGTCTCCTGCAAGCTGCCGCACAGTTGGAAGCCTCTCCCCAACCCTTAGTTCCCCTCTTCCAATGCCCAGCACAATCTGATTGCGCAGCTGCACATATATAGGAATATCTCCGGACATATCCAGTTTTAGAATCACAATATCACCTCCTCGAAAATTATTTTTATGTTACACGCTTCTACTTGTATTATTTATTATAATACAAATAATACATAAGTCAACCATGTTTATCTTAAACACTTATATATTTGGTCCAAATGGCTTTTATTGCCCCCCTGCGAGATATACGGACGGGATGGCGGCAAAAAACCGGGATAGGTTCTATATATACTGAACCTATCCCGGCTATCCCGGCGGCATCCCCCTCTTTTTCAGACAGACGCCCTTCTAATTCATTCACTCATCTTCCAGTGCACAATTCTTTGCCTCTTGTATATAGTGTTCCACCTTATTCTGCGGTATCCCCAGCGCATACCCCAGTTCGCTGTACAGCGCATGCTCAATCAACTGCTGGTATTTCTTATCAATACTGGTTATGCTGCCTCTGCTCAGCGTTCTTTTATGGAGTGTCTTCAGTACTTTTACCCAATCTTTTGGTCTATTGCCGGAGATACAGTCTTTGTATTCACGCTCCCTCAGCTTTTCATTCTGGATCCAGAGCACATCAATCTCATCCAATTTATGGATCAGTTCGATCGCCTCGTCTCTGCTCACCGGTTTCCTGATATTTTCCCTATCTTCTGTCGGCACATATGCCCGCTCTCTTGAATCCTCCAAAGACTGCAGGGTATAATACTTTTTTCTGCGGTCCACAAAGCTAAAATTCAAAGTTCCTACATCTTCTACCTTAAACATCCCTTTGCACTTATAAACTACTACTTCACCCGGATTCATTCTTTACGCTTCCTCTTTCTTTCCAAATCTACTGCAGGTACACTCTGACTATAATAATTAGTATTTAAGAAAGGCCGGTACATCATCTGTAACGGCCTGTTCTCAGCTTCTATATTTTGATTATAGCATATTTTCCGGCTTTTTGTAAGGCTTTTCACTCCTATCCGATAAATTTCATGAATTTGTTTCAAAAATCCCCTACAGATCTTTGTGTATTCTGCACAGTCAGGGCCATGAATCGCCAGATATATGGCTCCTTACCGACCTTCTCCTGCCTGTATCTGTTTCCGGTATTCTTTCGGGGTCATCTGCACCGATTCTTTAAATATCCTGAAAAAATGGCTGGGGCTTGAATACCCACAGGCCTCGGATACCTGATAGACGGTAAGCCCGGTATCGGCCAGAAGGTGCATGGCCTCATTCAGCCTGGCCTCCTTCATGATATCACGGCAATTTCTACCAGTGTGCTTCTTTATATATCCAGTGAGATAATTGGCATTGTATCCCAGGCCCGCTGCCATTTCCTCCAGGGTCTGCTGCATACAGTGTTCCCGTACATACTGAAGCACTTTCCCCGCCTTTCTGTCCATGCCATAGTAACTGTACCGGCCACGCTTCACAAGACTGTCAAGAAGCAAAAGAAGCCAAGCTTCGAGTGCAAAAGTCTGATGGAATCCCGCCTGCGTGTACTCTTCGACCATATTGTTCATGAATATCGGAATATTTTTGCTGTATCCGGTAGAAAAGAACATGTATTTTTCTTTGCCCGGATTATCATATCTCAAAAATTCCGAGATTGGATTTTTATCCATCACAAACTCCCGCAATGTCCGCCCAAAGAGTTTATCCTTAATACAGACATTTACGATAAGCGTCTCCGGATTTACACAATGGATTGCCTGAAGCGCATATTTGTTCAACAATACAATATCTCCCTGGGACATGTAAAGCTCTACGCCATCGATCTCATTCAACAGCTCCCCCTGGCATACATAGCACAATTCAAAAAAATCATGATTATGCAGCGGAAAATCCTCTGTCACCTCATGTCCCAATATGTAAATATTCTCCCGTTCGGGAAATCCGGATGCAAGTTTTTGAATATCGTGGATAAAATAATGTTCCTCCAGCTCGTTATAGTTGTGCTTAAGCAGCTCCTGTGGAAGGATAACTTTATGCTCTCTCTGCGGTTCTCCCCGGCGGTTTTTTACAACAGCCAGGGACTCCGCCATTTTATTCTGCCGCATATGTGCCTCCTCCGTGAACTTTATACTGCGCCTGTGTCTTTTTTCCGCCCCAATTGAAATGTGAGAAAATCACACATTAACGTGTAATTACTCCCTGTTCTGATCACTCATTTTACCATATAATATTGGTATAAGCAATGAAACTAAGGAGGTGGCGGGTGTGAAAACATATGTGATTCATTTAGATACTGTGCAAAATTTAAAAGACTATCTGTATATGCTGGGAAGTTTTTCTTTTACAGGAATTGTTGCAACAGACTGTGCAAATGTCCAGCCAGAAGACATTCTCTCTCTGTTCGACCGCTGCAGCGACGGCACATTTGTACTGATGGTTCAGGGCTGTGAAGGGCAGGTGCTGGAAAGCATGGAAAAATATTTAGAAGATTGCGGTCTTGTCTGCCATAATAAAAAAACTGCATGAACTGAATGACCGATCAACTGGGGATTTTTTTAACTGCAAAAGGAATAGATCATAAGTCATTAAATCCCTAAAATATATAGTTACATTATAACATCTCCTCTCAAAAAACCAATACTTTTAATCATTAAAAAACTCCCCAAGACGGAAGTCCTGAGGAGTTGTAAAATCTTTTTGAAATTGTACGTGTTGAAACGTATGCTTATCTCTTACTGAACTGTGGTGCTCTACGAGCTGCTTTGAGACCGTATTTCTTACGTTCTTTCATACGTGGATCACGTGTCAGGTAACCAGCTGACTTCAGAATCGGTCTGTAGTCCGGATCTGCTTCAAGAAGTGCTCTTGAAATACCATGACGGATTGCTCCTGCCTGTCCTGTATATCCGCCTCCATGTACATTAACCAGTACATCAAATTTGTCGCTTGTTGATGTTGCTACAAGCGGCTGGCGAACAACGACCTTCAATGTCTCCAGTCCTAAATAATCGTCAATGTCTCTTTTATTTATAGTGATCTTACCTGTTCCAGGTACAAGATATACTCTTGCGATAGATTTTTTTCTTCTTCCTGTTCCGTAATATTTTGCGTTAGCCACTGTAATGTCCTCCTTTCAACCTTTCCTTAAAATGTTAATACTTCTGGTTTCTGAGCCTGCTGTTTGTGCTCTGGGCCAGCGTATACATGAAGTTTGTTCATCATCGTTCTACCTAAAGGTCCTTTTGGAAGCATTCCTTTTACAGCCAGTTCAATGACCTGCTCCGGCTTCTTGTCCATCATCTCTGCCAGTGTAGTCTCTCTCATGCCGCCTACGTATTCAGAGTGGTTATAATATATCTTCTGCTGTAACTTCTTACCTGTTACCTTTACCTTCTCTGCATTTACAACTACAACGTAGTCGCCTGTATCAACATGTGGTGTGAATTCTGGTTTGTTCTTACCTCTTAAAACTTTTGCAATCTCAGATGCAAGGCGTCCTAAAGTACATCCTTCAGCGTCAACCACATACCATTTTCTTTCAATCTTGTCTGGGTTAGCCATATAAGTCTTCATGGGTGTTCCTCCTATCATAATCATATCATATAACTTAACTTGCTTAATTTTTTATATGAAATCAGCGCACTCCGGGGCTTTGGTGTATGCTGTTTCTCCTTTTTTCATGCTGTTCTATTATAGTATGTTAGCATCCCGTTGTCAACATTTTTTTCTTTTTCCACGATAAAATCCACGATAAAATTGTAATAAAAAAAGTAATAAAGCCATGAAATTTCAGCCCCCCCTAAAGGCGTCCCGTAATGCAAGCCCTGCATCTCTTGCAGGGCTTGCA
>OBZW01000524.1_pt1 | contig 21829 bp, 20 predicted proteins | sample 1477021 | NCBI WGS metagenome assembly OBZW01 (sample SAMEA2580262, study PRJEB22360) | human gut metagenome | biome: human gut; feature: human-associated habitat; material: faeces | place: Denmark | collected 2008/2010
GAATCGACTTACCTATCTCCTGAAACAAAAGACTTACCTATCTCCTGACTGGTCAACACTGCCTTCTCATCCCCGCCCACCCAGTTCCCATCCGCCTCACCCGCCGGAACCCCACCGAGGCTAGAGTAACCGTCTTGATGCGCCCAGCCTCCCGGGACAGCATCGGAGCTTCCACCTTCCGGCAGGCGACCCTTCATCCCTCTTACTGCCCCCAAATCCCTACTTCTTGCTATGAGTATCCGCAAGTACGGATATAACGATTATGACTCCTTTGAACACCTGCTGCCAATATGTATTCATTCCCACCAGTGTCATTCCATTTGTAAGAACGGTAAGCAGGAGTACCCCCACGATTGTTCCCATGACTTTTCCGCGTCCGCCGGACATGCTTGTCCCCCCGACTACGGCTGCCGTGATGCAGTCCATCTCGAAGTTCAGGCCGGCTGAGGGCTGTCCGGAACCGAGGCGGGTGGTGATGATCAGGCCGGCTATGGCGGTCAGGACTCCCATGATCATGTAGACGAGGATTTTTACTTTTTCTACTGCGATTCCTGACCAGCGGCTTGCCTCCATGTTTCCGCCCACGGAGTAGATGTAGCGTCCGAAACGTGTCTTCGATGTCAGAATAACACCGAATATGATGACTATTACCATAATCATAACAGGGACTGGAATTCCAGCGATGTATCCGGTTCCTATCATCGTAAAACTCTCATTGCTCCATACTACGGAATTACCGCCGGTTACAATATAGGCCAGACCCCGCAGCACGGTCATGCTTGCAAGGGATGCGATGAATCCCGGCAACTTTCCTATCGCACAGAGCACTCCGTTTACAGTTCCGATTACCGCGCCAACTGCAATTGCCGCAATCACGGAAAAGAATACATTGTCCGTATTCTTGCAGACAACGGCTCCTACCAGGCCTGCGGCGCATACGAGGGAACCCGCTGAGAGGTCTATCTCCCCTATGATGATGACCATGGTCATCCCCACCGCTGCGATCGCCGTATAGGAAGCCTGCCGCAGAATATTAGATATATTGTTGGCGGACAAAAACTGTGAGTTCATGATCGTCCAGATCATACATAATACGATTACTACGCCAACTAAAAGCAGTTCCCTGAAGGATCTGAGATTTATCTTTTTTGTTTTATTCATTTTCCATACCTCCGCCAAATGCAGCCTGCATTATGCTGTTTTTTGAAACTTCTTCCGCAGCGATTTCACCGGAAATTCCGCCTTCATGCATGACGATGATTCTGTCGCTTACCTGCATGACTTCCGCGATTTCTGAGGAAATCATAATGATGCTTTTTCCTGACTGGGTCAGCTTACGCATCAATGCATAGATCTCACTTTTTGCGCCGATGTCAATTCCTCTTGTAGGCTCATCCATAATCAGGATATCCGGCGTCATGGCCAGCCACTTTGCAATCACCACTTTCTGCTGGTTGCCTCCGCTCAGTTCTTTGACCTCCTGCTCCTCGTTTCTCAGGGATATGCCAAGATCGCTGATGTAGTTTCCCGTGATCTGCTTAAGCCCCCGGCGATTCAGCCAGAAGCTTTTCAGCTGTCCAAGCTTGGAGATGAGCATATTATCCCGGATACTCATTCCCAGGATGAGGCCCAGCCCCTTTCTGTCTTCGGGGACAAGGCCGATTCCTGCGCCGATTGCATCCTTTGGAGAAGAGACGCAGACTTTTCTCCCTTTTATATATATTTCACCTTCCCCAATGGGGTCGATGCCAAACAGCTTCCTCATCAATTCCGTTCTCCCCGCGCCTACTAGGCCAAAGAATCCCAGAATCTCCTTTTCATAGAGCTGAAAACTAACCGGACTGCTTTTGGGATATACCCGCACGTTCTTCACTTCCATGATTACATGCTCCCGATTCACAAATTCACTTCCACATGCCTTGCTCCCATCTAACTCATGCCCAATCATCATTTTAATCAGATCTGGCTCTGTCACCCGTTTTGTCTCTACCGTATCTATATATGTACCATTTCGGAAGACGGTAATACGATCGGATAGCTGGAACACCTCTTCCATTCTGTGGGAAATGTATACGATGCACACGCCCTGTTTTCTCAGCTCCTCTATGATCTGGAACAGCACCTGAGATTCCTTTTCTGACAGGCTGGCCGTAGGTTCGTCAAACACCACCACTCTGGCCTGAAAGGACAATGCCTTCGCAATCTCCACGCACTGCATCTGCCCGCAGCTCAGCTCGGATACCGGGATGCCCGGATCTATGTCCAGGTTGACCTTTTGAAGTTCTGCCTTTGCCTTTTTATTCAGTGTGTCCCTGTCCAGCAGCCTGCTTTTTCCGACCGGCTCTCTGCCGATAAAAATATTTTCTGCTATATTCATATTTTCCAAGAGGTTCAGTTCCTGAAAAACCATGCTTAATCCTGCTTTCTGTGCCATTAGCGGTGATTTCATCTCTGCCTCTTCCATCTGTCCGGTTTCTTCGTTCAAAAGATACATGCTGCCTTCGTCTTTTGAGTATACCCCTGTCATAATTTTCATCAAAGTAGATTTCCCTGCCCCATTTTCTCCCATGAGTGCATGGACTTCTCCTTTTCGCAGCTCGATCTGTACATGATCCAGCGCCTTAATTCCTGCAAATGCCTTCGATATTCCTTCCATTTTTACTATTACATCGGACATATCTTCACCTCTTCATTTATGATAGGAACCATCCACATACGCAGATGGTTCCAATTCAGGTACGCCAAGGCGTACTTGCGGCTTTCAAGATGAATACTTATTCTACCTCAACGCCATATCCTTTTTCTCTGTCGATGAATTCCTGGATATTATCTTTGTCCATATACTCAACAGGAACTTCAATAAACTTCTCAACGTCTTTTCCTTCACACCATGCCAGCGCCTGCTCTACCGCTTTGTATCCCATCTGGTATGGATCCTGTGATACGCCTACTGCCACTTTACCGTCCCGGATCGCCGCCATGTTCTCGGATGTTGCATCCACGGTGGTGATCAGAAGGTCTTTCAGATTTGCGGAGGTTGCCGCGCTTAAGATTGCCATACCTGAATTTTCATTAATCCCTACAAACGCATCGATGTCCGGATTTGCCTGCAGAATATTCTCTGCGGAAGCCAGGGCCGTATCTCTTGCATGCGCGGTCTGCTGCTCTGCCACAATTTCAATCCCGCTTTCTTTGAGTACTTCCATGAAACCTTCGGTCCTGTCCTTCAATGAGCTGACCGTTATCCCATCGATGATAGCGATTTTCCCTTTACCGTCGAGTTTTTCTATTACGTATTCTGCCAGCATTTTTCCGATTTCTCTATTATCGGAGGCAACGAATGCAAGGGAACCTTCACAGTCCACATCCATTGTAAATACGCCGACTCCTCCATTCACGGCATCGCTTACGGCATTGACAACGCCCTCCGAATCATAGGGGTTCAGCAGGATTGCATCACATCCCATAGTCACCAGGTTCTCGAGCTGGGAATTCTGCGTTTCCAGAGAACTGTCGGCTGACAGGACGTTACACTTTTTCACGTTGTAATCTTCACATGCCTTCTCAATTCCCTTCTGCATCGCTACGAAGAAGGGGTGCACATTCTGTCCGAATGAGACTCCAAGTGTAATTTCTTCCGCTGACTTGCCTTCCTCTGTTTTTGCCTGCCCGGAATCTGCCGCCGGTTCAGAAGCTTCTTTTCCTGGTCCTTCACTTGTACATGCAGCCAGTGTGACTGCCATCATTGCTGCGCAAAGCAGAGCTGCTATTCTTTTTTTCATAATCTATTCCCTCCATTATAACTGGCATTTTATATGTTTTCATGGTATATTTAAATCGTATTCAATTAGATCTGCGGGCCGCCTGCTATGTTGCGGGGAGCCAGAGCAATCTTTCCAAGGATTGAGTACTGTGACGCATGACCTGCTGCTGGAATATTTCCCGGTATACGGTGGATAGTTGAATAAGCGATGGTCGCAAACTTAATCGCTTCTTTATATTCCGGCGGGATGCCGATTTCAGCAGAGGTCGTCACTTTGATATTTCCCGGAATTCTTTCCCGTATCTCTTTCATAATCTGAGGATTCTTTACTCCCCCGCCGCTTGTATACAGTTTGTCCGTCTTCTCTATGATCTCCGCAGGTATATTGTCAATCATACTTTTCGCAACAGCCGCCCCTGTAAATGCGCATGACGTTGCAAGAATATCTTCCGCCGGCAGATGTCCGAATTTGTCCAAAACACTGTCTATGTACTGTTCATTGTAATCTCCTACCCATCCTGATCTTGGCACCGGTCTGTCCCAGAACGGATGATGCATAAAGAAATCCAGCAGCTCTTCGTTGATATTTCCTCTGGAAGCAAGCTCACCGTCTTTGTCGTAATCCTTCCCGGTCAGTTTCTTGCACAGGTAGTTGGATACTGCATTCCCCGGGCCAGTGTCAAACCCAAACATGTCTCTTCTGTCTTTCCCTGCCACATGCAGATTAGCAATTCCGCCGATATTCAGTGTCATAACCGGCTTCTCCTCATTTCGGAATAAAATGTAATCCAGATACGGCATCAACGGAGCCGCCGCTCCTCCCCATACATGATCTGCAGGGCGGAAATGCGTCACAGTATCAATATTCGTCAGGTTTGCGATTACAGAGCTCTCTCCCATCTGAAGTCCGGCCGGATACGGTCCGTCCAGCCATCTGTGAAGCCAGTCCCCCTTTTCTTCTTCAGACATGGACGCGATCTTCGCGTGGTCAGGCTGCTCCTGGTATATGGTCTGTGTGTCCAGCCCCAGCACTTTGATATCCAACGGATTGATATGATTCTCTTCCATAAACTGTACTGCTTTTTCAGCAAATACTGCTCCGCAGATATAATTCAGCCTGTTGATCCCCACCATATCCACGCGGTTCTCAAAGGCATCCCTCACGATCGGCGTTACCTCCTCGGGCCAGTCGTAGGAACCTCCGCATATAAAGCGGGGCGCTTTGGGAAAACCATCGCCGTCCATCTCGATCTCTGCCAAAATCACATCGATTCCATCAAAGGACGAACCACTGTTCATACCCATAATTAAATCCATTTTGTTCCCTCCTTGAATTGATATTTATAGAACACCCTCCGGTGCTGCTACCAGTTTAGTCGGCTTTTCTGCAGGATTTCCGAAATACAATGGAGGCCTCCAGTACCTCTCGTTTCTCCCCCTGCTCTCCGGGGGCTTTTTCTTTTTGCGCGATCAGCTCCTGCACTGCTGCCTTTCCGATCGCTTCGATCGGCTGAACCACGGTCGTAATATCCAATAATTCATTTAATTCTTCATCGTCCCAGACGAGAAGCGAAATATCCTTGGGAATGTGCATCTGTCTTTTCTTCAATTCCATGAGTACACCGATACACAGGCTGTTATTCAGCACGTAAAGAGCGGTGGGGCCTTCCCCGTTCAGCAGCTCCGCCGTCTTCTCCCGGATCTTTTCCTTATCATTGTGTGCGGCAAACATCACCAGATCCTCCCGGTATTCGGCGCCGTACTCCTCCAGTGCTCTTTTATAGCCTTTGATTCTTTCATTTACAGTAGAATAATCGTCGGTTGCGAGTACCCCGATCTTTCTGTGCCCCAATTCCAGAAGATACCTGGCCGCCTGATAGGATGCCTCCGCGTTATTACTCTGAATTACCCTGGAATCCAGTCCACGGATTCTTCTGTCCACAAATACAACGGGTACGCTGCCCTGATACAGTTCTCTGTACTGTTCCCGGATCTCCTCTTCTCTTTTCACCGTAGACATCAGGATCACACCGTCCACCTGTCTGCCATACATGTTCTGGAGATGCCCGATCTCCTGCGCCACATTCTCATGAGTGTTACAGACAATGACGTTGTACCCCTGCTTTTGTGCTTCTTTTTCAACTGCATAGATCAATTTATTGCAGTAATTATTTTTAATGCTGCCCAGTATCACGGCAATTGTCTTTGTGCTCTGGCCCCTAAGGCCCTGCGCTACCAGATTGGGCCTGTAGTTTAAAGCTTCCACAGCCTGCATAACTTTTTCCCTGCTCTTTTCCGATACGTTGCCGTAACCGCCGACTACACGCCCCGCCGTCGCTCTGGACACGCCTGCCAGCTTCGCCACATCTGTTATCGTAATGTTCTGTTCCATCCTTACACCTCTGCTCTCACATTTTTGAGAACGATCTCATTTCTCTGAATTTAAAAACTTGAGAACGTTCTCAAGTTGTAACTGTATTATACTCACACCATTTTCTATTTGTCAATTGCTTTTGGTTAATATGCTTTATTTTATTAATTTTCACTAATTATAGTTAGCTATTTTTATCAGTATTTCACAAAGTTTAATTTCCATACCGTTGAGACCATTTCTCAAATTCTTCCACCGGCAAAGGTCGGGAAATCACGTATCCCTGCACCATATCGCAGTGAAGTGAGCGCAGATATTCCAGCTGCGCAGGTTCTTCAATCCCCTCCGCCACCGTTTTCACATGCAGCCTTTTGGCCAGTTCGAGCAGGCAGGCAATCACAGCCTTTGCCTTATCACTGGACATATCCAGGAAGAACAGGCGGTCCAGCTTGATCACGTCCACATCAAATTCTTTCAACAGCCCCAGCGAAGAGAATCCGGAACCAAAATCATCCAGAGAGCAGCTGAATCCGTGCTCATGCATCTGGCGTATCACATTTTTAACCCTGCTGATTTGTCCGTCGTCAAAGAAAATAGATTCCGTGAGTTCGAATTCGATCATCTCATGTGCAATGCCATATTTATCTGCCATTTCAATAAAAGGCTCTAAACATTGGCTGCCCTGAAAATGGAGCCTGGAAAGATTCACTGAAACCGGCACCGGATTCTTGCCCTCCTCGGTCCATCGCTTTAGCAATTTACAGACTTCTTCAAACATATACAGATCCAGTTGGCAGATCTTGCCGCTTTTTTCAAACAGCGGGATAAAGTCCGATGGAAAAATCACGCCTTTCTTCGGGTGGTTCCAGCGCACCAGCGCCTCTGCGCCCTCGATCCGGCCACTTTCAAGCCCTGCTTTGGGTTGAAGATAAACCTGAAAATCATGGTTTGTAATGGAATCTTGAAACAAATCGTTCAGTTCCTGCTCTTGTTTCACCTGTTTTGCTATATCGCCGCTGTAAAAAGCACAGACATTCTCCGTCCCTGGCTCTGCATATTGATATGCCAGGCGGGCACGGTCCTGCAGAATCGTAATATCCTGTAACTGATCGTTTAACATACATGCCCCCTGCTGGAAAATCAGCTCGCAGCGCGGGATATCTGTATCTTCAAATGCATGAATATCTGCAAACATTTTATCAAGCCGCATTTGTATATCTTCACGCCTGCTCTCTTTCAGGCAGAGAGTAAAGTGATCGGATCCGCTTCTGGCTGCAAACTCATTCTTATGCCTGTCAATGTTTCTATCTAGAACCTGATAGATGTAACGGAGTATCCCATCCGCCTCTTCACTGCCATAACGCTCGTTAATCAGTTTAAATCCCTTCACGTTAAGCTGCACTAAGTAGTAGTCAGACAACGCTATGTCCGGCCCTATTTCGAGAAATTTCAATCGGAGGGCCGCCTGATTCATTCCGCCGGTCACTTCATCCATAAATGCAAAACGTTCCAGCCTCTTTCTGCTCTCATGAAACAGCCGGTAAACATTCAGCAAAAGCACGAAACAGGCAGCGGCGACAAACCCCAGGATCAGAAATGAACGAAATACATACCGATCCAGCCCCTCTGATATGATATCTGCCGGTATCAGCGTGAGAAGAAACCAATCGTTTATGTTCAAAGGATTGTATGACAGATACAGCTCCTCCTGCTTGATGGACGTAAACTCCAAAATCCCGTTTTTACCACGCTTTAAATCGGTCTTCATCTCGTAAATATCATCGACAACCTTTGAGTCCCTGTCATTTTTGAAAATATCATCCAGCTGCATAAAGGTCTCCACATCAGTTGGAGAGAGAATTACATTCCCTCCGCTGTCGATAATGCAGCTAAGGCTGTTTCCGCTAAAGCTTTTGGCTGCGATCATCTCCTGCATCTTTTCCTTATTCCTGATGCCTACCACTACTTCCTTTATCTCTTTATTGATAGTAACCGGCGCAGTATAGATGATCTCCTGTCCTCCAAGGTAACTTGCCCCCACCTTACCTTCAAAGGCTTCCTTTACAACAGGAATACTGCTGAGCCTATCCAATTCCTTTTTATTTAAACTATGGGTCAGACTGGAGGAGACCAGTTTTCCCTCATTGTCAACAATAAACAGAAAAGAAAATTCGAATATATCCACCTTGCTTCTCAAAAATTCTGCCAATTCAACAATGTCGGTGTCCACCTGCATCCTGGAGGCGGAATTTGCCACTGCTTTCAGATCTTTCATCCTGTGATTCATGGTATTGCTAATTTCTCTTGTAGTCTGTGTAGTAACATCGTACAGATACTGCTTTGTGCTGCGGCTCAATACACTCCTTAGATCCGCTGCATTCCATATGGAAATAAGTAATGTAATAATAACAACCGCAGATATAAAAACGATCTGGACTCCTCTTAACCTCAACGGCCGCCGATCATTCGTAACAGCTTTCAACTTTTTCTTCATGACAAATACTCCTGTTTACAAAAATATATACTTTTACCTTTGTTATTCATTTTACTATGGAGTTTTTTTGCAATGCAAACCAATATTTGTGTACGTATACAGATAGTGTCTTTATGAAATAATATGATTTATGATATACTATTGCAAAAAATAAAAAGGAGTTCCGGCTATGGAACAGAAAAGAACGTTATTTGATTACTTATACCAGAACCTAAGGGAGCAGATACTGACAGGTATCCTGCCTTACGGAGCCCATCTTCCTTCCATAACTCAGCTCTGTGATATATACAATGTGGGAGTGAGAACCTCAAAAGATGTGGTCAAAGCCCTAAAGAAGGAGGGGCTTATCCATACAGAGCAAAGGCGCCCGTCCATTGTTATATACCGGCATCCGCAGACCGGCACAGACAATCCCGTCTATGCTGTCCTGGGACAGCGCAGCTCTATTCTCACGGTTTATCAAACTATGTCCATACTGATGCCGCCGCTTTTTTCCTTTTCAGCCAGCCTATGCAGCCCACAGAAACTGGAGCAGTGCTTCTGGCCGCTTATCCATGAACGTCATGAGAAGCGGGAATTATGGCAGAGCCATTCTGACTATCTCCGTGGTCTGCTGGCAGCTTCGCACAACCTGCTGTTCGGAGATCTGTATACAAGTCTCGAAATCTATGCCCAGGTACCCTTCTTCTGGGAGCACAGGGCAGAATTCCCGACCACCCCGGCATATGAGGCTTGCAGGAGACAATTCTGGAACATTGAAACTTTAAAAGCCAGAAATCATGAAGGAATCTACCGGCATTTTACCTATTCCTACCAATTGTCGGCAGAGACCGTCAGCCAGTATCTGGATCAGCTTTCCAGAGAATATCCGATGGTTTCGGATCACAGTGAGGATATTTACACCTGGTGCGCAGAACTTGGCAGAGATCATTATTATATGCAGATTGTTCGGGATCTAATTGACAAAATCGGCCTGGGAACATACAAAGACGGGGATTTTCTGCCCTCCGAAAAGGTACTTGCAGATCAGTACGGCACCTCCCGTTCCACGATACGCAAAGCCATTGCCACCCTGAACCAGCTTGGATTCGGACAGACATTCACCCCCAAAGGTACCCGTGTCATGCTCGATACCGCTGAGGCAACCCAAGCATGTATGAAGATCAGAAGGTTCAAAAGAGATACCCTGCTTTACCTGAGCGGCCTGCAGTTTATGGCCCTCTCCGCACCATCTGCAGCAGCTCTGGCATTTTCGCACATTACGCCCTCTATGCAGGACAGTATGCGCAGCAGATTCCGTGAGCCAGGCGCAATTCCCCTGGACATTATCATGGATGAGATTATAAGGCTGCTGCCTCTGCGCCCCTATAGGATCATCATGCAGGAAGTCCGGAGCATCCTCCAGTGGGGCTATTATTTTTCCTTTTATCCCGAAGGAAATCAATTATCCAATCCTGTAAACCAGATGGGATTAAAAGCATTTGAAGCCCTGGAAGCCCGAAACTGCAGGGATTTCTCTATGCAGCTTGCCCAATGTTACTGCCATGTCCTGAATGTGGTCAGGGAATTCATGGTCACATGCGGACTGCCGGAAGCCGCGGAGATCGTAACACCTAAAAAACGGTTTCTGCGGTGCATCATATATAAATGAATGCTGCAAAATGAATGCTGATGGACGATTCCTCACGTCCATCAGCATTATCTCTTATATTCCTGCCCAAAGATACTTTCCGCGTTCTCCAACCTGATAGAAATCCCCATAATTAATATGGAATACATCTTTTTCTATTCCGCTGATATCTGCCTTATTCTTGATCAGATACTGCCAGATTCCCGCGTTGGAGATGTCTCCCTGAAGGAGAATCCCCTCTACTCTGCCATCCCGCAGAATCACTCTGTCATAATGCCCGCTGTCTTCTCTGACCTGAACGTCGTCGCCCTCTTCTGCACGGATTTTCCCGATGCAGAGTGTGACAAGCCCAAAGAAATTGATTGTATTTTTAGCCGCATATGTATCCGTATATTCTGTTTCAATGCCGCACATATTTTTTCCGGCTATACGCCCCTGGTCCGCCGCATTTGGCCAGATTCCTGAAAGACCAGTCATGTCTCCTGCCGCATAGACATCCGCAGAAGTGGTCTGCAAATGGCTGTCTACCACGATACCCCGCTCACAGGCAATGCCGCTGCCTTCCAGATATGCTGTACATGGACGCACACCAGCCGCAGCAATGATCATGTCGCAGGCCACTTCTTCACCGTTATCGAGGATCACCTTATGAATCCTGCCATCGGCTTCACATACCGCCTGATCCGCCTTTCTTCCAAGGAAAAAACGTACCCCTGCCTTTTCAAATAATTCCTGATAGGCTGCCGCTCCGTGTTCATCGAGCTGAACCGGCAGGATCTGAGGCGCCATCTCTACGATGGTCACTTTCTTTCCCAACTCCAGAAGTCCGTATGCCGCATCCAGGCCTACCAGCCCGGAGCCGATAATCAGGATTTCCTGTGCCTGCCCTGCTTCCCTGACAATTGCTTGGGCATCCGGCAGATCTCTAAGCCCGAATACATTGGACGCTTTCCTGAGTTCCCCAACAGGAGGAATCAGGCTGTTCGCCCCCGTTGCAAGCAGAAGTTTATCGTAACGGACGGTTTCTCCGTTATCCAGAACGGCTTCCTTTTGATCCGGACAGACTTTGGACAGCCTGACGCCGCTCATCCAACGGATGTTATATCTGCCAAAGAAGTCTTCCTCTGTAAAATCCAGGCCCTTCTCGTCCCTCTCCCCGGCAATATATTTATGCAGCATACAGCGGGAATGAATCTGTGTGTCCGCAGAAATCATGACAATCTCCGCTGATTCTTCCTGCGCTCTTATGACCTTTGCAGCTTCTACGCCTGCAACTCCGGCGCCGATAATTACATACTTCATCCGCTATACCTCCTCCACATAAATCGCCTTCGTTGGACAGGCCGCCACACAGGATGGCTCGCCCCCTGCATTTACACAGAAATCGCACTTGATGACTTTACTGTTCGTAACACTGTCAGGCTTCAGTACTCCAAAAGGACAGTTCATCACACACATAAAACAGGAACCGCAGCGGTCCTCGTCATAGAACACGTGACCGCTTTCGGGATCTTTTCTGAGCGCACCACTCATACAGGATTTGACGCACTCCGGGTCGTCACAGTGACGGCAGAACAGCGGTTTATATCTTCCTTTGGAATCCTTTAATATAAAGTTTCTGGACTCATTTACCGGGTCTGTCAGATCCAAGTCATAGACTGTACCCTCGCCCTCTCTGTGAGCCTGCATACAGGCTACGGAGCAGTTTTTACATCCATCGCATTTTTCATACTCAATCATGATACGCTTCATAAACTAAGGCTCCTCTCTCAAATATTCAGTCCCTGGCGTTTTTCCAGTACAATCTTTTCTAAAATGTCTGCGGATTCTCTTGCATCTCCGTTGATGATGACCTGTCCTCCGGTCAGAGTCTTCATATCTTCTGTCAGTACCTGAACCGCTACCGGACTTCCGGTAACAAACGGCGGCAGTCCCAGATGAAGCGGCAGTCCCAGCGCCAGGCCGTAGCATCCGTCTGCCAACGCCTGTTCTTCCAGCCACTGTGCCGCGGAAAGTACAAGCGGAAGCTGAGGAAGGTCGACTCCCAGTGCCTCTGCCAGCTCGGTTGCCACGATTTCCAGGCGCCCGATTGCCAGACACGGTCCAAAGTTCAGCACCGGCGGAATTCCCAGTGATTCACAGACTGCGCGCAGTTTCGGGCCTGCATATTTGGCTGCTTCCGGTGTCATCAGCCCGCAATTTTCGATACCGCCTGAAGAACATCCTGCGGTCAGTACAATAATATCTCTTGAAATCAATTCTTTTACCAGGTCGACAGTAAGTACGTCATGACCTCCTGCAGTCAGGTTTGAACATCCGACTACTCCTGCAACTCCCTTGATATCGCCTGATACGATCAGGTCGATCAATGGTTTCCAGCTTCCGCCGAGGAATTTTTTCAGGGAGACTTCGCTGACACCGGTCAGTGTGTTCTCGTAACCGTGATCTTCCATCAGATTCATAGACACGTTGCCTCTGCGTGCACTGTAAGCCTCGATTACTTCGTCAATAATTTCTTCCGTTACAGCCGGACGGTTCTCAAAATCAAATTCTTTTAACTCCGCATTGGCTTTTTTCGCTACATTATCAATGCAGATCTGCTTAATCTGCAGTTCATCACAGATCGGCTCGATTCCCGGCAGAGTACAGTTAAACTCTGAGATAACGGCATCAATTCCTCCGGTTGCCAGAATGGCTTCACTTGTGAAGTTATTGCCGGCATGGCCGTCAAAAATCTCCGTATAGTGTGCGCCCCTCAGCTGCAGATCCTGCCCCACGCAGGTACATCCAACCAGCTTAAATCCTTTTGCACCTGCTTTTTTTGCTTTTGCAATCACATCCTCATCGGTCAGCCTGTTCTGCAGGAAGGTAAACATGGAGTGCTGATGTCCGGTGATCATGATATTGATATAATCCGGGTCAATGACTCTAAGCCCTACAGGTGCAAAACGGATTTCCGGTTCTCCGAGCACAATATCGTTGAGTAAATTCGTAAGCACAAGCCCGTACATTCCTGTGGAAATCCCCAGCTTGAGACAATCAAGCAGCATATTGACCGGGTCGGAATTCAAGTTGGTTGAACATTTTACGACTCCATGGAACACTTCGGACTTTGCGCCTCCCGGAAGAATCCCCAGCTCTTTCCATTTCTCAAAGCGTGGTTTATATGCCATCTTCTCTGTAAGCTGCATCTTTTCATACTCCGGCAGGTATAAATCTCTCAGAACTGCATCTGCGACCGCTTCTGCCTTTTTATGTAAGTCTGTCTCCTCAATACCGAAAAGGGAAGCCAGACGGTCCAGTGTCTCAACACCTTTGATTTCGCCTTTGCTCTTTGCCACATTCTTTACGTTCAGAGCTGTATTCTCCACTACATGGATATAGCATCCGGAACCGGAAGCTACAGCCCTCAAAAGATTTCTCGTCACGATCGTATCTGCGGTCGCTCCACAAATCCCGCGAGGCGCTTTGGGTGTAATACGGCAGGGGCCGTTCGCGCACAGACGGCAGCACACACCCTGCAGTCCGAATCCACACTTTGTACTCTGTGCATCCACTCTGTGATGGGATGTCTCCACGGGCAGTTTTGCAATAAAGTCCTCCAGCGGCTTATCAGCGCTTTTGCAGGTATTGCATCCATAACATTGATTCATAATCTTTTCCTCCTTAATACATGACTATTTTAGTCTAATTTAGTTTTATAAAAAAATCCCTTTCCTCCTGAAAGGAATATTTTTCAGAGTGTATCTAAAGACTCTTCGTTATATGATGGATCAGAACAAATCATACAAAGTAGTGGATTTGAGTGCATCAACGAGTACTTTCTGCACTTTTTTCAGTTCCGCATGTACTCTGCAGGCATCTCCGCCTTCGTTCCTGCTGCATGACTGGCTCATACACGGCGTAATCATAGGTTCCTCATCCACTGCGGTCACCACATCATAGAGCGTAAGGGCTTTCAATTCTACCGCCAGCCGGCACCCTCCGGCCACGCCCCGCTCCACGATAATATACCCGGCCCTCTGCAGCTTGCCGATAATCTTGTATGCAAATGACTCCGGCACTTCCTCGGCCTGGCATATATCCTTTACTGTATGCTTCTCCTTATCCTTCAGAGAACGCATAATACGAATCGCATAATCAGCTTCCTTTGTGATAAGCATCGCAACACCTCTTTTCTATAGTGCTAGACTACCATACTGGACTAAAAATGTCAAGATTAAAATCAGAGAAAAAGCGGCCGGAAAGGGAACTAGCTGCTGTTCCCCTTCCGGCACGCTCCCATTTGCAATGCCGGCTTTCCTTTTGACTCCGATATCCGCAGCAGCATCCTCAGATTTTTACTGCGGGGACGGAAAGTTTTGCCCCCATACCTGTATCAGCTCCAAAATTAAAGCTGGGCGCTTTATCATAGGCCATCCTGTAGCCGTATACTTCAGGATTATATCTTCCCACCGCCGCATATGCACTCTCGATTGCCGCGCAGAAGTCTTCCTCATCCTCGTATGGTTCGGTCTGGAAATACAGCATAACACATGGCTCCAGTTCTGCAGTTCTGTACTCCGCAGGCAGTGGCTTGTCAAAGTCCAGGGGAACTTCTATTCCTGCCGCCATTTTTGAAAAACCTTCCTCTGCCAGAAAATTGGGCAGTTCCATCAGGGCGGCTGTATCGAATTTCTCATCGATGCTGTTCAACAGCCCTTCCCACTCACAACCCATTTCTTCACAGTAAGAGAAATAGTCTTCTGCGCTTCGGGAGGGAAGCCAGATCAATTTCCTTTGGGGCCTTTCTTTCGCAGTTATCATACACAGACTCAGATCTTTGCTCATATTTGTTTCCTCCTTATATTTCAGTAATGCATAGTAATGGTTAACCGGGTACTGGACAAACAGAGGAATAGGGAGCAACTTTTCCCTGTATTCAGAGGGGGTTACGTGAAAACGCCTGCTGAAAGAACGGGTAAACCCTTCATGTGAAGAGAAATGGCTGTTCAGCGCAACCTGAAGCACACTGTTGCCTGTGCCTGCCAGTTCGTTGGCGCTCTCGGTCAGGCATACCGCATTCACATACTCCTGCAGCGTCCTGCCAGTCTGATGCTTGAAAATACGGTCGGCATGGCGCCTGGAATATCCGGCTGCCCTGCATACCTTTTCCGCGGTAAAGTCCTCCTCCTGAAAATGTTCCTTTATATAATCCTGCATGTGTCTTACTGCCTTAATTTCATCCATACTATGCTATATCCTTTACTTCATAATCATACTGTGTCTGCAAGGAATCTGTCTTGATAAATCCGGACATGTTTTTTACTTTATACAGCCTTTTTCAGTTTCATATATGTTGTAACCAGCAGATATCCATTAAGACGTCTTCCTGCAGAATAATATCTGCATCCCCCAGATATCCACGTTGATATTTTGAGCATAAAAATACCTCAAAGTCTTCTTGATGGCTCTGAGGCATCTCTTTTCTATATTCAGTTATATTACCAGCTCCGGAAGAATAAGTTATTGCCGATATTCACCCCGGGCCTGTCCGTTGATCCGGCATAGAGGAAATAATAACAATCCGCCACCGCTGCCAGCCTGACTCCGCTCAGCGCTTCTTTTGCCACCTGACAGGAAAGCGCCCTCGGACCTCTATCCAGGGCCGCATCCAGGCTCCCCTTAGTTACCGGTTCAAACTGATTAGATGCATAGACTACTTCTGTAATACTATTGGGGAAGCGGGGATCATTCACCCGGTTCAGAATCACCGTGGCAACCGCCAGCAATGAATTGTAATCCTGATACGCTTCACACTCGATAATCGCCGCCAGCAACCGTTCCTCCTCCTCAGATACCTGAAGCGCCTCTGCACGCACGGTTGATCCGTCCGTACCGCTCGGGTACCCCAGTGCCGCCGTCTCCTGGGCGCGTACCTGCTGAAGCCTTGCAGTATACGCCTCCAGATCCGTTGACGTAGCCTCCGCTTTTATCCTCAACTCATCCTGCTGGGCTGTCAGCCTGCCCTGGAGATCACCCAATGCTTTCTGCTGGTTCTGCAGTGTCTCCTGCTTTGTGGCAATGTCTTCCCTGACTGCGCTTAAGGATTCCAGCATCTCTCTGTCATAATCACTGATATTCTGGATAAATTCCGCTTTGTTCAGGAAATCGGTCATACTCTCTGCTGAGAAAAGTAATTCTAACAAGGACGCATTGCCTGTCTCATATAAATACTTAATGCGCGCTTTCATATCCTCGTACTGCTGTTCCTCGTTGGCTTTCGCACTAGAAAGAGCTTCTTCCGTACGGAGGATCTCGCCTGACATAATGGCTGACTGCATCTCGATGGACTGAATCTCATCGCTGATCGACAGCATCTCCTGGTTGATCCCCTCCAGCTCTGTCTGCAGCTCAGCGGTCTTCTGGCTTAAGGATGCGGAATCTTCTGCCCGGACAGGGATCAGAGGACATACCACTGCAAGTGTGCATGCAATTGCAAGTCCCTTATGTAACCTTCGTCTTAAGTACAAATTCATAATCTTAATTCCCTCCTGGAATAGTATCTGTTCAGACATTATACTATATAATGTCATATTTCGCAATTTAAGATTTTCCATAATCTTCAGCGGGGTGCTTCGGATGCAGTTTTTCTATGGGTTGCTGCCGCAAAAATTTTTAATGTCGGGCGGGATGTTTTTCGGATTTTATATATGGAAGTTCCATATCAATGTTGTTTTGATTATTGGAAAGGTTTATAATAGTTAACATACCACAACGTGAAACAAGAATACTATTAAAAAGGATTTTGTAACTATGCAGAAAGATTAGAAAGGAAAGGATACTGTTATGAGTACATATTCTATTTACTTCAGCCCCACACAGGGAACCAAAAAGGTTACAAACGCATTAGCCAGCGCCTTCGAGGGCTACAGGGAAATCGAGTTATGCAAGGCAGATGACGGCAGCACGCTGCCTGTATTTACGGAGCAGGACGTGTGTATTATTGGAGCTCCTGCTTTTGGGGGAAGAGTGCCGGCGTTTGCGATTGAACGGATCAAAAAGCTGGAAGGCAATCAAGCAAGGGCGGTACTAGCGGCTGTATATGGCAACAGAGCCTATGAGGATACGCTTATCGAATTATACGATACCTTAAAGGACTGCGGTTTTCGATGCATTGGAGCCGTTGCTGCAATCGCGGAACATTCCATTATGCGCCAGTTTGCTGCGGGCAGGCCCGATGAACAGGACATAACAGAATTAGAAGAGTTTTCAAAAGAGCTTTCCGAAAAATTAGCCGGTCCAAAAGGCGGAGAAGAGATTCAGGTACCGGGAAACCGTCCTTATAAAGTATTCAACGGTTCGCCGATGAAACCTTTCACTACCAAAGCATGCAGTAATTGCGGCATATGTGTAAAAGCCTGTCTGGCAGAGGCCATCTCATCGGAAGCTCCGTATACTACGGATCCGGAAAAGTGTTTCTCCTGTATGCGGTGTATCCAGGTCTGTCCTGAGAATGCAAGGCAGGTTAACCCTGATATGGTAAACGGGCTCGTTCAAAAGATGCAAAAAATGTTGGAAGTACCGAAGAAAAACGAATTATTTATTTAACCGTCGCAGCAGCACACAATTAGGAAATCAAAAGAAAACCCATGTAGAAATAGCTCCAGAGCACTTTGCCCCGGAGCTATTTTTAATGTAAAGAGGTCAGACCCCTTTGCTGCATTTTCCAAAGTCCCTTCCTGCCTGTACAAAGGCCTTCAGGTTCTCCGGAGGAGTCGTTGCCGTCACCTCGCACCCGCTTCCCAGGATAAAGTTTCCGCCCTTTTTCCCTTCCTGTACAACTTTTGCCGTCTGGTCATAGACCTCCTGCGGAGTTCCGTTCGCCAGCAGTGAGGGGTCTATGTTACCCCTGAGTACCTTATCTGTCTGTGTTTTCAACCTGCTGACATCACACAAATGGTCAAAGTCAATGATATCGCTGCCATTTCTTGTAATAAGCTCCACAATCCCATGGATGTCCCCGCAGATATGTGTAATTGCCCTGCCCCCGTTTTCATGAATTGCAGATACGAGCCTGGTTTCATATGGCAACGGGGCAGTTCTGGCAGCATTCTCCATGGCACTGATACAAGCTGCTTTATCCATGCCCCGGATCTGGTCCTCCCAATCCCTGCGGCTTCCAGAATCTCCTTCGCTTTTAAATCAGCATGGGCATTCTCCAGCCTGCGCGTGCTCAGATCAATCAGAAAGGTATACATGCCTCGTTTTTCTATCAGTTCTTTTGCATACAGTATTTCTTCTTCTTTTGTATCCAGTGAGGAAATCAGCGCTATTGTCTTCATATTTTATCCCCGCCTATACGCCAAGTATTTTCCCCGTTTCTACCAGTTCAATCATTTCCGGCGCATGGGTCGGCAGAATAAACTCCGGTGATTTCACTCTGCTTTTCAATTCAACAATGCTGTTCCAGGAATCAACAATATCCAGGAATCTGCCGGGAGGGGTGATGTCATAATGCGCTTCTGGCACCTCTTTTATATTGTCATAAGTAAAGATCAGGATCTTGCAGCCATTTCCCTGCACCAGAAAAATAGTAACCGGTAAATCTACAAACCCCTCTGTATCATAGTACTTATGTATACTGTGATGGTAGAGGTATGTAGCCTTGTTTGTATGTGTATAACCTGTAATAATTGGGGTAATTGTATAGTTCTGCATAAGTATCCTCCTGCTTTTAATTTAACTGTTTTTCATACATTTCATTTTTTCGTCTTCCCAGAAAATCATCGCGGTTTCTTCAATAAGTTCTGCAGTCTGTCCCGCTTTTTCCGCGGTTTTTCCGATTGCAACGATCCCGTGTCCCCTGAGAATAAAAGCGGACAGGGACGGATTATTTTCAAAAGCGTTAAACACTTTATATAACTCTGGTTCTTCTACCGCCTGTGTTTTTACATCAATGATAGGGATGGGCTCCCTCAGTTTCATGGCTGAGTGCATCGTGACAAGCTCAACCTGGTCATAATGCAGAGATACCAGGATTGCATATGGAGAATGAACATGGACAATTCCCCCAATATCCGGAAATCTGTTATATAGATTTCCATGCAGAACAGATTCTCTTGTGGGCTGATATATACCAAGCATCAGTTTTCCGCTAAAATCTGTTACTGTCATATTTTCTTCCGAACACGCTCCGTACGAAAATCCACTCGGCTTTACGAGCATAAAATGATCATCCAGTCTCACGCTCAGATTTCCACCCGTTCCGGTTTGTATGCCGCTTTCATATGTACGTCTGGCTGCACGGAGGAAATCATTTCAGAAGATATAAAAAAAGAGATTATATCCGGCAAATATCAGGCCGGAGACAAACTGCCCACTGAGCGGGAGCTTGCCGAATATTATAAAGTCAGCCGTGTACCGGTAAGAGAGGCAATTTCTCTGCTTACCCAGGAAGATATCGTTTCTGTCAAAAGAAGTTCTGGCATATTTGTAACCAATGTTCCGCCATCTTTTATCTCTTCCGGGAAAAATACGCCCTATCTGAAAAATGAAGTCATCTTGCAGGAGTCCGTGCAGCTCCGCTGCCTGATTGAATCTGAGGGGAGCCGACAGGCCGCTGTCCATGCCAATGCAGAAGATATTATCCAGATACAGGAAAGCCTGTTCCGCTCCATTGATGAAATCCGCAAATTGAAGGCAGGGCAGGATCATTATTTTTTTCAGGCGGACGCCGACTTCCATCTGGCCGTAGCTAATGCTTCACATTCAGACTTTTTTACCAACTGCCTCTCAGCCATGCCCCAGATCATATCTAATCATCAGTATTGGAGCCTGAAAAATACGACGCCTATGGATGAAGTTGTTTCCTATCATACCTCGATATTTGAGGCTATACTGACAAAAAATCCCGATTGAGCATATGAGGCAATGTACCAGCATCTGAGCAGGGTTAAAAAGCTCCTGACGAGCAAGACGGCGGAAAACACAGACAAATAAAGGAATCCCTCACTTTATAGAATAAAATGTGCATCCTCCCGGAGGATTTTATATAATAGGAAAGTGCCAGGCACTTTCCTATTATATAAAAACAGTGCTGTGCGCTCCTCAATGACTTGCGTTCAACACTGTTCTTTCAATTTTCCGGCTATATACTTCCGCCCGAACTTTTCTATATTCCCGATACAAACTCTTTTACATGCATGAGCGCCGCCCCGACTGCAGAGGATTCATACTGATAATAGCAGGTTTTGATAAAGTTCACTTCTTCGCCAAACAGACTGTTCTTTTGCACTTCCGCGACTATCTCCTCCACATAATCTTCAAGAAAGCTTCCCACATATCCGCCCAGAATGATATCGCAGTCAAAGGAGGTTCTGAGATTTAAAATCGTCAGCACCAGATATTCCTTATATTCGTCCCACACTTTCTTCTGAGGCTCTGAACCCTTTGAAAGCTCTCTAAAAAAATCTTCCAGGGTATCTTCACCCAATCGCAGGTTCGTAGCAGAGCAATATGCATTCACGCACCCCCTTCGTCCGCAATAGCACTTCCTGCCCCCCGGCTTTATGATGAGATGTCCGAATTCACCGCCTTTTTGCGTCTCTCCGTAGTAATTCTGCCCGTTGATCAGAATCGCCCCGCCCACCGTATTGCTAAGCGATAGGTAAATCACATTTTCCAAATTACCGGCACGCCAAAGCTCTGCAAATCCGCCCGCATTAGCATCGTTGCTGAACAGGCAGGGATAGGGAATCCTGCTCCGGAATTCATCCAGGTCTCCGCCGTCAAAGTCCAGCACCTTGCCGACCATCATGTACTTTGAGTCCGCATCAATGATGCCCGGCAGAGAGATTCCCACCCCGAGAATTGTGCTGCGCTCTACATCCCATTCTTCCAAAAAGTCTTCTAATTTGATCACAAGATTGTCAAAATATTCTTTTTCGTTTTTAAATGTATAACGTATTCTCCTGTATTGAAGTATATTGCCCTTCAGGTCAATCAGCATGAATACTGCATGATTCCTTGTAATATCCAGGCCGACTGAGACCTTAGCCTCAAAATTACAGCCGATGACCTTTGGCCTCCGCCCTCCTGTAGATTCTTTGACCCCTGAATCCATAATCAGATTCTCTGCCTTCAGCTCTTTCACATTCTGCAGCAGCGTCGGCATACTCATGTCTAAAATTCCGGCAATATTCTTTAGTGATTCTGGTCCAGATTCGTAGAGGAGGTTATAAACCCTGCTTCTGTTATTCCGCTTTACATCCATATTATTCAGCTTATTTTCCGTCATATCTTCCCTCGTTTTATAAAAGTATTTTATTAATGTATTAATTTTAACACATATTCCTTACCAATACAATCATTTTCCCATAACAGAACCATTCACAATTACGCTGTAAGCACATGCTTATCTCTCCTGGCAATAACCGAGGCCCTTTCAATGTACCGGGGCTATGCTGTACCACCAAGAGTCTCCATATGTTCCCCCCATTAAGGATCCTCCCCAGTTGACAACCTTACCGATTGGATACACCCCGCAAAAGGAGGGGATAACCGCAAGCCGCCCAATTGCACATATGCCGC
>OBZW01000529.1_pt1 | contig 21685 bp, 10 predicted proteins | sample 1477021 | NCBI WGS metagenome assembly OBZW01 (sample SAMEA2580262, study PRJEB22360) | human gut metagenome | biome: human gut; feature: human-associated habitat; material: faeces | place: Denmark | collected 2008/2010
TGGGATGAAAACCGGCTTGAGAGGTATCATATTGTTATTCTTGTTGTTTTACTGTGGTTTTTTATTCCGGATAGTCTCTTGATTGATTTAGGTAAGTTGGATGATGCGGAGAGATTATAGGACGAAAGCTGTTTTTGATTGCTCCCGTCCCATGAAAAACAGTCCCGTTTCAAACCACCCGCAACCCCGCTTGCAGCGTACGCATTTCTTTTGGAATAGATTTTCGGATGCTTTCGATCAAAATACCGGCGACCGAATGCCGGATAAAATCTTTGCGGGTTACCCAGACGATTTCACGTGCCGGTTTGGGGATGGCAAACGGGCGTACCAGTTCTTTCTGCTGTTCGCTTAACTGATAGGTAGCCAGCTCCGGAATGAAAGTGACACCGTTGCCGCTTTCTACCATACGCATAAAAGTCTCCAGACTTCCCAGACGATAAGCTGCCTGGCGGAGTTTGACTTTTTCCATTTGACAGAAGCGCATTAGTTGATCGCGGAAACAATGTCCTTCATCCAGCAACCAAAGACGTTCGTCGCTGATATCGGCAGAACGGACCATCTCTTTCTTGAACACGCTTTCGTTGCGGGCTACATAAGCATAAAACTGTTCGTAGTATAGGATATCTCCCTGTAGCTGCATCTCCGTCGGTTGGTTCGCGATGATGGCGGCGTCTATCTCTCCGTTCAGGAGGGCTTTCGTTGTAGGAGCCGTTTGCATTTCCAGGATACGGATATCCAGATCGGGGTGCTTCTCCGATACTTGCTGGAAAAAGCGGGGAAGCAGATAAGGAGCGATCGTCGGTAATACAGCGAGGCGGAACGTACCTTTCAAAGATTGCTCTTCTTCATTTACGATATCTTTAATCAGAGAAGTCTGGTAGAGGACGACGCGTGCCTGGTCGATCACCTTACGACCGGCAGGGGTAGGACAGACCGGCTGGATATTGCGGTCGAAAAGTTTCACACCCAGTTCATCTTCCAGTTTCTGGATCATCATACTTAATGTTGGTTGGGTTACGCGGCAATGTTCTGCAGCTTTGGCAAAATGGCGATAGGTGTCTACAGCCAGGATGTATTCGAGTTGTTGTATATTCATATTCTTTGTTTGTTGTTACGGACTCTATATCGATAATTTTTACGAAGATAGGAAAAAATCATGAAATACAATGCGAAACATATATGATTCGATTTCAAAACATATATGTTTCGTATTCAAAGTATCTATGTTTTGAAAGCAAAAGCAGGCCAGATGAAATATTTGTGTAAAAAAGACATTTTATTGCCAAAATACTTTTATAAGTCTGAGAAATAGATTTTCTTTGTGTTTGTTAACTGAGATATATAACCATACAACAAATAAAGTCTATGCTGCAAAAGTTAGTGTTAGCCATCGGAGTCGTAGTTGCCTTCAGCTCCTGTCATTCTACTTCGTATCATTCCGACGAACCTATAGTCGAGGTACCTTTTACAGAGGTGCATGTGACGGATCATTTCTGGGCACCCCGTATCGAGGTGAACCGGACTGTCTCTATCCCTTCCGCTTTCAGGCAGTGTGAAGCAAACGGACGTTTCGATAACTTTGCTTTGGCTGGCGGTCTGATCAAAGGGGAGCATAAGGGAGATTTTCCGTTCGACGATACCGATCCTTATAAAATCATCGAAGGAGCGTCTTATTCACTTGCCATTAAATATGATCCGAATTTGGATGCTTACCTGGACAGTGTCATTACGTTGATCGGAGCTGCACAAGAACCGGACGGCTACCTGACTACCTGTGTGACGAATAAATGCGAACGGCTGAATCGCTGGTGGGGGACACGCCGTTGGGAAAAACTGAACAGCCATGAGCTCTATAACAGCGGGCATCTTTATGAGGCTGCCGTGGCCCATTATCAGGCGACAGGCAAACGTAGCCTGCTTGATGTCGCCATCAAAAATGCAGATTTGGTCTGTAAGGATTTCGGTCCGGACAAAATGCAGAAACATGTACCCTCCGGCCATCCGATTATCGAAATGGGACTTGCCAAACTGTATAAAGTGACCGGAGACCGGAAATATCTGGATATGGCAAAATATTTCGTTGAAGAAACCGGGCGGGGTACGGATGGGCATCGCCTGAATGCCTATAGCCAAGATCATATGCCGATTTTGCAGCAGGAGGAGATTGTGGGGCATGCTGTCCGTGCCGGTTACCTGTATTCCGGTGTGGCCGATGTCGCGGCGTTGACGAAAGACACTGCCTATTTCCATGCGATCTGCCGGATATGGGATAATATGGCGACAAAAAAACTATACATAACGGGAGGTATCGGATCGCGTGCGCAAGGAGAAGGTTTCGGTCCGGAATATGAATTGCACAATCATAGCGCCTACTGCGAGACTTGTGCCTCCATTGCCAATGTATATTGGAATCAACGTATGTTTCTGGCAACGGGAGATGCCAAATATATAGATGTGCTGGAACGTGCTTTGTATAATGGCGTGATTTCGGGCGTATCATTAAGCGGGGACAAGTTCTTCTATGACAATCCTCTTGAATCGATGGGACAGCACGAAAGGGCTCCCTGGTTCGGCTGTGCCTGCTGTCCGGGTAATGTAACCCGTTTTATGGCCTCTGTTCCCAAATATATGTATGCGACACAGGGAAATAGTCTCTATGTGAATTTATATGTAGGTAGTGAGAGCCGGGTTGCTTTGGCGAACGATACGGTCACATTGGTTCAGGATACGGAATATCCCTGGGATGGACTGGTCAAATTGACTGTTTCACCGCGAAAGGCTTCTTCTTTCAGTTTGAAACTTCGTATTCCTTCTTGGACAGGTAATGAACCGGTTCCCGGAAGCGATCTATATACATATATAAAGAGAGACAGGGAACCTTGTGCTGTTTTTGTAAATGGAACACCCTTGAAAGAGAAAGCGCATCATGGATATGTCGTGATCGAACGGGAGTGGGAGCCGGGCGATGTCATCGAACTTCGTATGCCAATGGATGTCCGGCGGGTAAAAGCGCATGAGAAGGTACGGGCAGATCAAGGTTTGCTGGCCGTTGAACGCGGGCCAGTCGTGTATTGCCTGGAGGGGGTGGATATGCCTGATCGTCATGTGTTCAATAAATATCTTCCGGAAGATGCCGATTTTACCTGTCAATATGAAAAAGAGAAGTTGAATGGTATCGTGGAGCTAAGTACTACGGTAAAGGAATTAGATCGTAATAAAGAAAACGGTATGGTCTCGGAAACGGAGGTCCCGGTGAAACTGATTCCTTATTCAACCTGGAATAATCGCGGTAATGCTGAAATGGCTGTCTGGATTCCGGCTTCAGCCGGTTATGCTAAACCGACGCCGGAGCCCGACATCGCTTCCCGTGCGAAGTCTTACACGATTGTCAGTGCGCCGATCCAAAAAGACGGCATTGCTTGTGAACGCCGTGAGTGGTGTTACGGAGTGAATGATCAATGGGACCCGAAGAGTTCGGATGATATGTCGAAACCTTACTGGTATTTTTGGTTGAAAGAAGGGACACAGGAATCGATCGAGTATGTGTTCGACCGTCCAGAGATGGTCCGGAATGTTCAGGTCTACTGGCTCGATTTCGATCATTACGATGGAAATTACCGTGTTCCGGCAAGCTGGAAAGTACAGTATAAGGCAGGAAGCGGCTGGAAGGATGTCGAGGCTAAAGGTGAATATGGTTGCAGGAAGGATTGCTATAATTCTGTCGATTTTACTCCTGTGAAAACTACCGGATTGAAGCTGGTTGTCCAGTTGCAGGAAGGTGAGTCGGGCGGTGTGATCGAATGGAAAGTAAATTGATATTGAATATGAAACGAATCTTATTACTTGCACTTGCCGGAATCAGTCTGGCTGGCGGTGCGCAGACACATGATGGCGGATATCCGATTACGCCTGTACCTTTCACATCTGTAAAAGTGACCGATAGCTTTTGGGGGCAAAGACTGAAAGCCAGCCGTGAGGTGACTATACCGCTTGCGTTCAGCAAATGCGAAGAGACCGGGCGATATGAAAACTTTGCAAAAGCGGCTCATCCCAGTAACGATTATAAGGTTGAAGGTTTCTCGTTTGATGACACGGATGTGTATAAAACAATCGAGGGGGCAAGCTATTCGATGCAGACTTACCCTGATAAGAAGCTGGACAAGTATATCGATAGCGTATTGATGGTAGTGGCGGCTGCACAGGAACCGGACGGTTATCTGTATACTGCCCGTACCATGAACCCGCAACATCCGCATGAATGGGCGGGTAGTAAACGATGGGAAAAAGTGGAAGACCTGAGTCATGAGTTTTATAATCTGGGCCATATGGTCGAAGGAGCTGTCGCACATTATCAGGCAACTGGTAAAAGGACATTTTTGGATGTGGCGATCAAATATGCCGATTGTGTCGAGAAAGCGATAGGCGACAAGCCCGGGCAACTCATCCGTGTACCGGGTCACCAGATTGCCGAGATGGCACTCTGTAAACTTTATTTGGTGACGGGACAGAAGAAATATCTCGACCTTGCCAAATTCTTCCTTGACAAACGGGGATATACGGAACGTAAGGATGCCTATAGCCAGGCACATAAACCTGTGTTGGAGCAGGATGAGGCAGTCGGGCATGCTGTCCGGGCCGCTTATATGTATTCCGGTATGGCAGATGTGGCTGCTTTGACGGGCGATACGGGATATGTCCATGCGATCGACCGTATATGGGAGAATGTGGTGACAAAGAAATTGTATATTACAGGCGGTATAGGCGCTACTAATAATGGAGAGGCCTTTGGTAAGAACTACGAACTACCGAACCTATCGGCCTATTGTGAAACCTGTGCCGCAATCGGGAATGTATATTGGAACTATCGTTTGTTCCTGCTTCATGGCGAATCCAAATATTATGATGTGCTGGAACGTACCTTATATAACGGCCTGATTTCGGGTGTTTCCCTTGAAGGCAATGGATTTTTTTACCCGAACCCTTTGGCATCGACCGGTCAGCATCAGCGTAAACCTTGGTTCGGTTGCGCTTGTTGTCCGTCTAATATTTGCCGCTTTATTCCTTCGCTGCCGGGGTATATATATGCAGTTCATGACAAAAATGTATATGTCAATCTCTTTATGAGTAATTCTTCCGATCTGAAAGTTGGTGGCAAGAGCTTAAAGCTGACTCAAAGTACCGGATACCCCTGGGATGGCGATGTCCGTTTGGATATGGCTCCTAAGGGTAAGCAAGATTTTACGTTGAAAATACGTGTCCCGGGTTGGGTAAGGGGCGAAGTGGTTCCGAGCGACCTGTATATGTTTTCTGATGGTAAACAATTGGGCTATTCTGTCAAGGTAAACGGCGAACCGGTAGAAAGTTATCTGGATAAAGGCTATTTCTCGATTACCCGCCAGTGGAAGAAAGGGGATGTGGTGGAGGTCCATTTCGATATGGAGCCTCGCACGGTCAAAGCCAACGTGAAGGTGGAGGCCGATCGCGGGCGTGTAGCCGTAGAGCGTGGCCCTGTCGTTTACTGTGCCGAATGGCCTGATAATAGCTTTGGTGTCATGAATGTATTAATGAACCGGAAACCTGCATTTACGGTCGAACGCAAATCTGATTTATTGTATGGTATCGATGAGATCAAGGTGGCGGCGCAGGCTTTGAGCTATGGCCGGGACGGGCGTCTTTCTGCCGAAGATGTGACGTTGACCTTGATCCCTTACTATGCCTGGGCGCACCGTGGTAAAGGAGAGATGGCCGTTTGGCTGCCTCAGGAGGTGAATGCTGTGTCTCCGGCATCGGACCGGTAATCTGTTTTATCGAAATACGATAGAGTATGTCTATTCCGGTATAAAAATTATCTGTTTGACAAGTACTTATATCTGATGTATCTTTGCAATACAAGAAAAACAAAAAGTATAACAATTAAAAAGTAAAGTAGTATGAAGACATTAGATTATATCCATTTGGACGCAGTTGCAGCAGGCAAAGTAGTTGAAGCATTACAACAGTTATTAGCCGATTATCAGGTATTCTATACCAACCTTCGTGGTTTTCACTGGAATATCAAGGGACACGGTTTCTTTGTTCTTCACAGTAAATTCGAAGATATGTATAATGATGCCGCCGAAAAGGTGGACGAACTGGCTGAGCGTATCCTGATGTTGGGTGGTATTCCTGTTAATAAATTCAGTGAATATCTGAAAGTTGCCAAAGTAAAGGAAGTATCGGGCGTATCTTGTGCAGACGAAGCGTTGGAAAACGTTCTGAACACTTACGGGCAGTTTATTGCAGAAGAACGTAAATTGCTTTCTCTGGCTTCCGAATCCGGAGACGAGGCGACAGTAGCATTGATGAGCGATTACCTGAAGGAACAGGAAAAATTGGTTTGGATGTTAGTGGCTTACTCTTCTTGCGACTGTAAGAAATAATAAGTGTGTAAGTAATTAATAATTTATTCGTTGCGTTTGGAAAAGGCGGTCTCGTGAGGAGGCCGCCTTTTTGTTGGAGTTTAATGTCAATTTACAACCGGTTGTAAAGATATCGTGAACGGTTCTTCTTCGGAGCCTTTCACCCCTTCGTCGGCGAAGGGGAAAGATTCGGAAGCCTTATAGATACCACTGGTCTGCAGGCTGTAATACATGAAGTAGACAGGTGCGTTTTCTCCTTTTTTACCTCGTATTTCAAACTGGTACACTTTACGCCCATCTGTTTCGGTCAACGTCCCTACACCCCGGCATTCTTCTCCTACGAAGGCTGCCAGAATATCTTTGTCTCGTCGTTCGAAAGGCAGTGACTCGGCTAAAGCCACAGTGGCACTCATCACTTCTGGGTACTTTCCGGATTCTTCGAATGGAGGAATGTCGGAAATCTTGCCATATGTGCCGTTTTGTACGAAGTCGAACAGCTCGTTGCAGACATATAATTTTTTGTTCTTGGCACTGTAATATTTGAGGGTCACTTTTTGTGTCTCAGCCGAGTTTCCCCGGATATAGAGGAAAAATAACTTTTCCCCGTTATATTCTTGTGCTTTGACTACCCCCCGGCATTCATTGCCGATAAATGCAGAGACTTCGTCTGTCTCGTCTGCATATCCTTCGAGGAAATCGGACAGTTTCATTATGCCGGTCATACTGAACTGATAGATTCCGCTTTCCGGCATTTCCCATTCCGGTTCGGGATCGTTTTCCACCAACTCCAATTTCCAATCCGGTTCTTCAACGACCGTCGGTTTAGGATCATCGTCCTGACAGCTCCACAAACATGTGGAGACTGCCAAGATCATCATTTGATAAATGTATTGTTTCATCTTGTTTTTGTATTACCTTTTACTGATTTTATAGACATGTCTTTCACCGTTTATGATGACTGTCGCCATGTAGATACCTTTCGACATATCGGCTGCTGCATGGTAGCGGTGATGTATGTAACCGTCGGCAGCTGCCGTAGTCTGGTAGCGGTGGAACATTTGTCCAGCCATCGTGTAAAGCATGATTTCCACTTTATCGCCTGACTTGGCATTGAGCATGAAGTTCAGCTCGTGTTCGAACGGATTCGGATAAACCGATATTTCGAGGTCGTTGATAAAGTCGATGATCATCGGCTGTTCGATGTCACCTCTTACGGTATTGGCTGCATAGTCCAACATCGGAGATGTCTCTGCGATGATTTCCCCGCCACGTTCGAGAGCAAACGAAATGCCTTCGTTACGATCACCTCCTACACTGAGGAAGAAGAGCGATTCGCCATCGGACGGACGTTCTGTCACCATCGCTTCTGCTCTTAGCTCTCCATTAGCATAAGCCAGCAAGCGGTCTCCGGAATAAAGCGGCATATTGTCGGCGACTGTTGCGACTACAGACATATTGGCTGCATACTGTCCGGCCTGTTCGGCCATGGTTTCGACCGGCATACCGGCTGAACGGGTGCTGATCGTACTGCGTGTAGTGGTTCCTGCCGTTACATCCGGGTAGGTCAATGTCGTTTTGTTCTTGCTGAACAACATATATCCTTTGCCTGGTTCCAGATACGTCAGACTGCCTAACCAACCGGTTGTTTCTCCATACATCGAGAAGCGGTCTTGCGATTTGATGATATCGCCTTCCACGGCCTCGAATCCGGCCAAAGCCTCTGAGATCGGCAGGTTGACGGTGCTCAGATAACTGATGTAGTTCCAGTTCGGGAGGATATCCAACTTCAGGTTTTCCTTTTCGTGGATCGCCAAACCTGAAACGCTTAATTTCTGTACCATCGGAGACTGAAGCAGGAACATATGGCGGTTGTCGAATTTCAATGCTTGGGCCGGATCGTTGTTGACCCATTGCTTCCGTACGCCGTCATACGTCATGTAGATACCGTTTGTCTCGTCTTTCACCTGTTCGTCACCTGCAAAGATCGCTTTGCTCAAGACGCTTGCCGGGTCGGAGAACAGCTCGCTTGCTACGTTGTAGGATATCCAGTTCCAGCCCTTGATCAGGTCTATATTCTGTACCACACGTTCTTCTCCGTCGAAGATGATCGGAGCGGAGGCCGTACCCCAAACCTTATCACTTTCGAATGAAATCTCTTCCGAAGGATAAGCCGTATAGACAAGTCCTGTGCTGGCATCCCATGAACGGAACTCGATCTGGTTTGCCGCCAAGCGGTTCGTGTTGCTGTAGACTGTCAGGAAGACGTACCACATATCATTATCCTTCAGATATTGGCTGTTCGCTACACCTATGCAACGTCCGCCTGCATCGAAGGCCGCCAACATGTCTTCAGCATCTGCAGAAAACAGTTTGTTGAAACGGATCCGTCCGTACACGTTCATGTTATAGGCGAAATCTCCCGGATTGACTGTCCAGTCTGGTTGTTCATCAAACACTTTCAATGTTACAGGCAGGGATTCGGCCACATTGTTGTCACCTTTGACATAGATCACTTCGTCATATCGGCCTACATTCGTCCCTTCGTCCACGGTAAAGAGGATTGTCTCCCGTCCCTGCGGATCAATAGAGCCGGATTCAGGCATGGCATCCAACCAGGCGGGTAAGCCTTCGATCGTGAAGTTCTTCACCGTTCCTCCGTGGTTCTCCACATCCACGGCGAATGTCATGGTCGCGTTTAGCTTTTTCTCTTTCGTCACGGACTTTTCGCTCCACTTCAGCTGGTTACGGTCGATGTATGCGCTCCATGTAACCGGGCTTTCCATCAAGTTGCCGTTCAAGTCGCTCACATCCTTCACCGTGAAATTGACAGTTGTCTTTTCGATCGCTTCGGGTGTGTCCATCAGATTGATCACCAACGCATCCTTGTTTACGACGAATGTAAACGGAATGGATGTTTCGGGGGCTTTCTTGCAAACAGGAGGTACTTCGCTGGTCGCCACTGCTTTCTCCAGCGTAACCAAAGTCGAGTCGGTTACCAGGTCGTCTCCGCTGTAAACCAGTTCCTGTATATTGGCACTGTTCGTGATATACTTGCTGAACGGCAGGTACATCATCAATCCCATCTCTGTTCCTTCCGGTGATATATTGTAGTTGTTGGAAACTGTCGAAGCCGGCAGGGCCATGTTCCAGATGCGCAATTCGTCGATCGCTCCGTCCAAATGCATATCCGTATGGTTGACTATCTGCTCTGCTTCCGTCCAGCGGCGTGCACCGGCATAGAGTTGTGTTGCACTGAAACCACCGACATTAGAAGCGTCGAAATAGCTGTTCAACACACCGTCCATGAAGATTTGGGCATTACCTGCCGTCCGGTTCACGGCCAGTACGAAATGGTGCCATGCGCCGTCACGGAAGTTACCTGCAACCTTTTGTTCATACCCGTTATTGCGGAATAAGAGTTCGTTATCTACGAAACCGACGAATACCTTGTTTGTATTTCCGTTACTTTCTTCGCCGACGCCCTTTCCGTTGGCCACCAAGGCGGCATCTTCTTTCTGATCGGCCGCTGCCTTGAACCAGAATTCCAGCGTGTAATCACTTGATCCGGTAATTGCCACACGTGAAGAATTGACCACTGCGATTGCATCCTTACCGTTGAAAGAAAGCGATTTGCCGTCCTGCGTACTCCAGGTTGCACCGTACATATAGGCTGTCGCACCTTGCGATTTATCCATCGCCATGTCACCCTTGCCTTCGTTCATCCGGTAGTAGGCCAGTAATCCGGCTTCGCGTCCGGTGTAGATACGCAACGAGTTGGCGATCAGGTCTGTCATTTCGACTACTTTGGTCCAGACGCGTGCTTCGTGCATCTGTCCGGCGAAGTAGTTTCCGCCCTTGAGGCTCCGTCCGAATCTCATCGGGCCGATACCGCTGTAGGGGACGGTCTGTACGCCTGTCACTACCTCCTGTCCACTGAAGTAGACGGATAACTGCTGGTTGGCAGCTTGGTAGGTCATGGCTATGTGTTGCCATTCGTCCAGTTTTACGTTTAATCCTCTGGATGAGTATTCCAGTTCGCCGATACGGACTTTCAGCGTGTTGTCTTTTGCCAAAGTCAGTTCCAGTGCGTTGGTCGCGTCACCATGACTGAAGAGGGTCATATCTTGTCCGGAGGCAGATGGGTTGATCCACATTTCTACGGTCACGTCTTTGGCTTCGAGGTTGCGTGTCACCTGCGTTTCGAGGTACGAGTTGCGTCCGTCGAATGTCAGTGCCGTCGAGTGGTCACCGTTCGAGCCATTGCGGGTTCCGGTCACGCGGAAGTTCTTTACTTCTGTCATATACCCTTCGGCGATGGTCTCGTTGAAGGTCAGGCGGATTTCGTCCTCTACTCCCAACACACCGTCTGCCGGTTCGATATTGCCGAAGACGACAGGCCGTTTCGTATCCTTCACTCCGGTGATAACGGGTGATTCCTTCGTCACGAACTCGTTACCTACCTTTGAGAAGGTCACGGCGCGGATGTCGTAGTTCTGGTCCTCGGCTCCGAAGAAGCGGGTGGTGATGGTCGGACCTTCGATAAACGCTTTCGTGCCGGATGCCTCTTTGTAGTAGGCTGTGTCGGTGAAGAAGCTACAGATGTTCGTCCAGCGCGTGTCGGCTTCCGAAGAGGCCTTATACTGCACTTCGATGTGGTGGAATCCCTGGAAGTTCACGTCGAACCCGTCGATGGTCAACGGCATATAGTACTTGCCAGTCGAATCTTTCGACGAGTTGGTATTCAGCGTCCACTTGTCTGTCGGGCTTTTGATGTTGATGTCCGAAGACGACGGGATGAAGTGGGCGGAGATGTAAACCGTGTCGGCGATGATTTCCTGGAAGCCGGTCGGGTCTGCCTGACACTGCGAACTGAGCACAATGGCCAGGTCTTCGTAGTCATACTCTGTACCTCGACGGATTTCTAATGTCTTTTGCAATACTTCGCCATAATTGACCAGGATACCACGCTTGTCTGCCAATGGTACACCGTCAATCGAAAATTTGGCACCTTTCTGGTTGGCAGCATCCACGATCGAGAGGTTGAAATAGCAACCTTCGGCTGCTTCTGACTCGTTGTAGAGGTTTAGCACGAACTTGGCTGCCTGATCGGACGGAACGTTGCTAACTACCGGTTTTTCAGCCGAGATCTTCGGGTTCTCGATTTTCAAGGTTGCTGTGTTGAGTAGGGTACCCGGATTGTAGTATTCCGTTCTCAGTTCGCCTTCATACGGACAACTGGTGGCGCCAGCTGTTGTGCGGAACACGAAGCTGCCATACTGCTTTCCTTTGACATATTCTCCCAAATCGCCGTTCCATTTGTTATTAAAATCGTCGTTTTCTTCTGGGGCTTTCACACGGAATACATCCACGCTCAGATAGTCGTCATCGCCCTCGTCAGCCAGAACGAAGCCTGCTGTGCGAGATTCTTCGGACGAACTGCTCTCTTCTGTGTCTTTCGTGCTGTAGCCCAACTCTTCGATGGAGGCAATTAAACCAACACCGGCTACGCGGAAGCCTACATCACCTGTGGCACCTCCGCCGGCAATCAGGTTGTAGGTATAGGTATGTTCCGTCACGTGAGATAGTTGTTCAGCCTCTTCAAGCATACCACCGGCGTGGAATGAATAGTTTTTAACTAAGTCTGTTGCCTCGGCTTTTTCCCTTTCGTTTTGTGCCAACAAGTTTTCCCACTGTCGGATACTTTGGTTCAGGACATAGATGGTATCGGAAGTTCCGGAGTAAGCACCGTCGGGCCATACAACCATATAGCTATCACCATTGGAAGCATATCCACCCTCATCCAGTTCGACGTTGTTTTCATTCTTATTGATTTTGTTGTCTTCACCATACCCTTTTTCATCGGCTTTCCGGTAGGTAATGTAGACCGGTTGATTCTGGGCATTTGCCATCGCTTTGGCTTGTGACTCCGTTGTGCCGAAAGGTGCGAACATGCTGTTACGCAGGGCACGGATATTATTCAACAGCGTGTTCTTGATGTAAATTTGCGGGTAGGCAAAGAAGGTATCGTGATATAAACCAAGGCTTAATGCAATACGTTTTGCCAGAACAAAATCGCCGGCTGTTGCCAATATCTGGTGCTCTTCACCATAGATACCACTATCGCTTCCGGCCTCCTCCAAACGTTTGTACTCCGTTTTGGTCATGACTGTGATGTTATCAGCTGGGCCATAGACGATATTGCTGGTTGTGCCGAGGAACAGGTCGCCGTCGGCACCGACATACAACGGGTCATCGCTTGTCTGGTAGCGGTTGGTGGTCGTGACGGAGAAAGTTTCTCCATTGGCATTGCTGCTAGAGGCCTCCTGTTCTGCTACGATACCGACTGTGTTGATCGCTTCGTTCTTGGTGATGAAGCCGACACCAGTCTCAAACTCACCGCCAAAATAGCTGTTGACCCGTTCGCTTCCTTTATGTGCCTTGCCGGTCGCGTACGAAGAGTGGTAGGTATAGGTCTGCCCCTTTTCACAATAGGAATAACTGTGGCTTCCGGGAGGATCGCGAAGGATGTTCATCAAGCGGATCGGACCAGCCGAGACGAAACTGCTACCGCGCGAACGTGAACCGAGAACGTAGGCTACCAACTGCTCTGCAGTAGTGCTGCCAACTGCGAAGTCCAGTTTCTTCAAGCCACCATTGGCTCCGCTAATGTCTGGGCTGTTCACCTCGATTTTCACTTCGGCCACTCCGGTATCATCGAGGGTGGCACTGCCTGCCGTTTCCTGGTTCATCTCGTTTGTGATCTTCAGGTCGCCACCTTGTGTCGGCACTTGATCTACCACGATGTTATCGCCAATGCTTTTCTTATTATAATAGTAATCCTCGTGGCTGGAAACACGGAAGATGTAGCTTGCTTTGTGGAAGACCGGCTTTCCAAACAGATAGCTCTTACTCTCTTTGTCGTAGAGCGTAACCTCTTGATTATCTCCATCCATAGTCGTTGTCATGAAGGTGGCATCGCCGAAGTATTCGAGTGGTTCGCCACCAGTGTATGCCAATTGCACGTAGGTCAGTGAGGGATTGACTCGGTGGTTGTAATTGAACTCAGAGTTGTAAGCGTAGCGGTGGGTTGTTCCCTCCTCGTCGGTGTATTCGGAAATTTCCCCCTCAAAGCAGTTATCCAACGTGAGTGTCTCGTTTTTTCCGTTTATAAGGTTGTCCCAACCGTCCACATGTACCTCTTCCACTTTGTATTTTTCAGGATAGAGCCAAGCGATGAACTCACCGGTCTTTTTGTCCGCATGGATTAGGATCTGCTGTTTTTGGTATTCCACATTATTGGAGTGCTTACTGTTGTAATGGACCATCAAGCTATCTTCCGGATTGGTATTCATCTCGGCAGAGGGGTATTCTTCCAAAGTCAGTTTCAGGCAGATGTTGTCGCCGAGGTTGTTTTTCGAAAGCGAGAAGCCAAGCGGTTTGTCTCTCTCGACTGTACCACCAGCCACGCGACCGAGCAGTTTTACTTTCGTCTGATCCCAAAAGCGGAGGTCGCTCATCGGCTGTTCGAAATTGATATATTCGCCTGCTTCGCTGTTCTCGTTGATCAGCACACCGTCGTTTTTAAAGACGTGATTGTCTTTCACGACCTCGACACGCTGACGGCCGATAGGGACGCTGAACTCAAACTTGCCCTTATCGTTACTCCTTATCAGACTGCCGTCGCCACTGGTGGCTAATTCCCCGTTGATTTTGAACATGGCATTTTGTACTGGAATAGTACTGTTTTCGTAGAATACATAACCGTCAATCTTGATGGCTGAGTTGTCTGTAAAGTCTTGACCGGAGATTGAAGAAGTTGTGCTTCCTATGGTGACAGTCTTGGAACTCGGGTTGAACGTATGGTTCGGATAGGAGGGAGTCAGAGTGTAGGTTGAGCCATTCCCTTCGTAGGGGATACCGGTGACGGTGAATACGCCGTCTGTTCCGGTCACGCTTTTCAAACCTAACTGGTTGGAGTTTGGTACCACGTCACTGACTATGGCGTTGCTAATCGTACAGTGATTGGCATTGTAGGTCGAAGCGGTATAGGAGATGTCGTAACATTCATCTGTCACACCCTCATCGAAGCGCCAATAGGCTTTCAATCCTGTCTCGTTACCGTTTAACACGCGGTCGTAGGTACTCTTGATTTCATCCAACTCCATTGTCTTATCCCAAAGGCGCACTTCATCGATATGTCCTTTGAAGCCTTTTCCGAGCGTTACTATGGACGGAGTAGGAGCCGGGCGGGTGGCAGGGTTTTGTGAAACCTTTTGGATGGTATCAATATAGAGTGTCCAGCTACCGGTGGTCGAATAGACGGCTGTCAGACTTGTAAAACTACCGACCTTGAGGGCTTCTGGGGCGGTCACCCATGTTGTACCATTGTTAGCGCTGAATGCCGGTTTTCCATCTTGCAAACTTAAGCGATAAACGCTACTGTTGACGATTGTGGCATTCTGTCCTGCTGATTCGGGACGGACGAATACCTGTACGGTGAAGTTTTCTGGTTGTTCCATCTTCTCTTTCGTCTGTACCGTACTGCTGCCGTCGAACTGCAAGCTATGTCCCGCTTGGATGTCTGTGCCGGTGAGTCTCACGACCACGCCGGGGGCGGCATCGCCGTAGGCAAAGGTAATCTTACCGCTGACTATACCGGTTGGGCTGCGGAAACCACGGTCGATAGGGGAGTTGTTGCTCACCTCTTTGCCTGCACAGATTGTTACGGCAGCGACTCGGTATTCATAGATGTAGCCAGGATGTCCTTTCTCGTCTGTATGAACATAGTTTTTTGTAGCTCCACCCTCTTTCATATCGATATTTTCCCAGTTGGCATCTTTGTCCTGCCCTTGCTTGTAGATGCGGCGGAAGATGTAGAACTTATCGACAGCCTTGCCGTCAGTCGTCCAGTTGAGCTGTGTGTAACCGGGGTAGTAACCTTTGGAGGCGGTGAGCGTCTCAATCTGCCCCAATACGGTCGGGACAATCGGCTCACCACTCAGTTGAGCCGGGATTTCGGATTGTATTTCAAAATTGCTGTTGCCGGGTTGTACGTAGACGGCATAGCTGTATTCCGTACACATGGTGTTCAACTCATCGATATATTCCGTTTTCGTTGTGTCTCCTGCCGTCAGGAGGGTATGAGTAATACTTCCCATCCCGTTGTTCATGGTACGTTTGATCATAATTTTGGAATCTTTGCTCCATACGGCATTAAGACTATCCTTCTTGTTCTTCAATTCGTTTAATTTCCAAGTAATTCGAGCTTTGTTCTGCCCGTTAGGCCAATCGAAGCGTTCGGCAGTGGCGGAAACGACTTTCCGATGGGAAATGTTCTTGGTGATGGTGTCCTCTTCGCTGATATTCCATCCCCATGATTGTTGCTTGTTACGGCGGATGCGGTAGTATTGTTTCCCGTTGGCATTCTGATTGCCACTTTCATCAAGCATTTCGTAGACCTCTCTGTTTATTGAGAAATCGATAGAACCCACCAGCGTCGACGGATTGAAATCTGGGTTGTTCGCACGTTGGATTTCGAATTTGTCTCCTACTTGACAGTTTTTATCCTTGTTGTTGATTTTCCAGGTCAACTTGGTGTTCCCCCCTTCCACATCCATAGCATCGAAGCCGATGGCTTGTTGGAAAGCTGGTATGGTCTGTTTGGTTGAGTACCATTTACTATTATATTTTTTGTTCAGTTTGTATTGAACTTGGAAATCATACTCCCTTGATGTGTCATCAATATCTGCGAGCAGCGTGCCACTTGTGTTAGTGGAACTAATAGTTTTACTATCTTCAGAATTCCAAATATTGATCGGATTGTTTGGTATCGAGTAACTTAATTCATATTTTCCAGGGTTGTTACTGGAAAGTTGCGGGGGAGTTAATGTTGGATTGTTGAATGAACGGCCTTTAGCGGAACCTATTTCATCATTGAACTCCTGATCCTTTTGGTTGTTTACCGTAATATCTACATCTACCTTGAACTTCATATCTACCCCCTCATAATCTTTCGGATAGTACCAGTCGAAGGTCATATAGGTGATATACTTCCCATCGCGGTTAAATTCATACCAGTGGTCTCCTCCTTCAGCTGTTTCTGTGCCATCTTTACTCTTGAATTCGAAATAGCCTTTGTGCAGGGTTACATTTGCTCTTGCTACAGGCACATCCACACCTGTAGTTGGGGAGCCGTATGTCATGATTTCTGTACCATTGACATATAGATGTCCGTCTCCAGGTTTTACATATTCGTTATCTCCGTCATCATCATAAAAGATAATCTTGAATGTCACATATCCATCTTGAGGATGATCTGTAACAACGTAATTGCTTTTTTTCGTCAGATTCCAGTCTGCCGCCTCAGCCTGCTGTCCTATCCCCAGCAGTACCATTCCCAGCAGCCAAATGCCGATTTTAGACCGGTATCGGTCTAAAACAAGCAATATTGTCGATTTTAGATTTTTTATTAATAAATTCATATTTATTACGTTTGTTGTTCTTTTGTTAATCTTTGTTTTGTTCAAACAGTACATCTTTTGTACTTAGATGAGCATTGTCCGCAGTTTTCAGCATCGGTTTTATCGCAAATGCGATTACAGTTACTACAGATCGCCATTTGATTAGCTGAATCAAATCATCCTTATTATTAACCGTCGCACTCTTGCCGGCCATCCAATCTTTGTGTGTGTTTAGCATATTATATATTGTATAAATTAAAAATTTCGTTCTGTCAAAATGATACTACTATCCCATGTAAATCGGATTACTACCCCATCTTTTTGGAATTACTATAGCGGGTAATATTTTTTAACGTTTCTTCTCGACATTGAATACCCCTTTTTCCTTGTCAGAATGTCAAACTGTTATTGTCTGGAAAAAGACGAAGCCCGGAGGTTTTCCGAATGTCGGCGGAATGGCCGGACTTCGTCTTGTGGATATTGCGATTTGACCGGCTTATACCGGCGGGTTAGAATTGCGGCATAAAGGTCGGGGATGGATTCGGAATGACTATGACAAATAGTCCCTATAGGCGATAAATACTCCCTCGAATGTGTGGTAGCGCTTGATTTTTAACCTTGAGGACAATTTGTCATAAACTTGTGACAAATTGTGATATCTTACTGGTGGATTGGTTTGCAGGGAAATGAAAGAAATGTTTTTTTTGTGGTTTGTTATGCAACCCTTTAATTAATTAATCATGAATTTTATACGGATAACAGCAGATGGAAATTTCCCCGAAACAATCACGCTCGATGCAGGAGAGATCCTGTTGCTTGTAGTCGTGATCCTGGTTTTGGTTGATATTGTCTTTCTGTTGGTCATGAAACATAAATATACGGTTAGGTTTAAAAACCGCAAACTCCGGGATCTTATCGACGAGCTGATTCGTATGCGTGGCGGATGAAGAGGAGGCGTGCTGTCTGCAACTGGTCAAAGTCGGTATGGCATGCGAAATGTTTGCCGTCAACCAGCTTCCGTTGTGGGTACTGGAGTTTTTGTATTGAAGTAATGTTTCTGAATATAACTTTTTTGTAGTAAGTTTGCCCCCCCTAAAAACAAATACATGGTGAAGTTCTACAATACTCTATTCCTGTTGCTGATTTGCTTGTTCTTACCGGGTAAGAACATTAAGCAGGTGCATTGCACACCTGCTTATGATGATATACCGGATAGTTTGCTGACAGTCGGGGAGATCCGGAAGACTGTCTTGTCGGACCCGGACAAGGCGTTGTATATGTTGGATGTGGCCGAGGAACGGAAATTGCTCCCGACTTATCAGATCAATTGGACACGTGCCCAGATATACGGTTCTGCCAAGAATATGGAACGTGTGGCGGTGAAATGGGGTAAATTGGTATTGGAAGACGATTCGGTGCGTAACAACACGCAGTATTATTTCAATATGTGCAAGAACTTGGTGGAGTCGATGATTGCCACCGGCGAGTATGAGGAGGCGATCCGGTATGCACGTTCTATGATTGATGTAATCGACCGGGCTGGCAAACAAAAGGATAACAATCATAATTCTTATTGGGCTATCGCCCGTGTCTATCGGGCTATGGGAAATCCGGAAGAGGCCTATAAGACTATGGAGGAGGCGTTGCAGTTTTGCCGCCAACAGATCGAAAGGAAACGGGGAATGGGGCAGCCTGTTGTGTCAGACGAGATGAAACTTTACCTCTATTACCAAAATTTGTCGGAATGGTTGTGTGAAGATGGAAAGCTGGAGGAAGCACTTGAGGCAGTTTGTGAGATGCAGGCGTGTGTCGAAAGGCTGCGTCCCCTGAAAGGCGGAGCCTATCCACTGCAGATACCGGAGAAGGCCTTTCTTTCCAGAGAGGGGGTGGTGGACGGTAGGTTGGCAAACCTCTATGTGTTGCTGGGACAGGCAGGAAAAGGTAGGGAATGGTTCGCGAAGATGCGGGAAAATCCGTTGGTAGACAGTGATCCGGAGATGATCCGGCTGGAGATCGATTATTACGAAGATATGCGGCAGTATGGCAAGCTGATCGAGAAAGCACTTCCCTTGACAGATGTTGCCCTGTATGAAGATAGTATCAGTGTACGGCGTAAGGAGGCCTGTTTGGTTTTGGCGGATGCTTACCTGCGTTCGGGAAAAAAAGAGGAGTCGGTAGTCTACTATAAAACCGCTTTGGCCCTGACCGATAGTTTGAACCATAGGAACAATGAAAATCATGCACTCGAGATGGCAACTCTTTTGGATACGCGTGAAAAGGAACGGCAGATCGAGTTGCAGGTGGAAGAGTTGAGATGGCACAGGGTGGTGACCTCTGTCGTGGCCGGGGTACTTGCTTTGGTCGGTGTCATCTTTATTTTGATCGTTCGCCATTCCCGGATTGTAGACCGTAAAAACAAACTGATGGCGCAGCAGATCGATCTTTATCTTTCTTACCGTAGTGAACTGCAAGTTGCACGTGAACGGATTCGTCAGTTGGAAGATATGGAGGAAGAACCTGTTACCTTTGATGTGGATGGCGGGATCGGGAACGATCGGGAAGCCGAAGCGGTGAAAGTGGAACCGGATGATGGCGACAGGAAATATTTTGAAGAATTGGATTTGAAAATCCGTGGTGAACAGTTGTTCTTGAATCCAGATCTGACGAGAGATATGATCCTCCGGCTAACTCCTGTTGGTAAAAACCGCATATCCCCGCTGTTGCAAGCTTTTGCCGGGGAAAATTTCAATGGTTATATCAATAGCTTGAGACTTGAATACTCGCTTGTCTTGTTGAAAGATTTCGAAAATTATACGGTCGAGGCGGTCGCTATCGATTCGGGTTTCAATAACGTGCGTACTTATCAGCGTATCTTCCGGGAAAAATACGGAATGACTCCGGCCGAGTATAGGAAGACCTTGAAATGATGAGGGGTTTGTCCGGTTTTCTGTTTATATTTGTCCGAAAATAGGATCTGAATGATGGACAGGATGGAAAAAGAACCGCTTATACAGGAAGGTAGGCGTCTTCCGGATGTGGCGGATGTAGACGGTTTGGTCTCTTTTATGGGCCGGTTGACGGAAGAACAGGAGAGTTTTTATCTTGATTTGCTGTTGGCTTCTCTGGTCCGTTTGCACCCGTTTATAAAATCGGATGATGTGAAACGTATGATGTCGGTTTTCGAATGGGCAGGAACTGTAATGGAAATGCCGGAAAGCGAGACAGGAGGGTTGGATAAGCTTACCGCATCTTTTCTGCTTGATTATGCCGAAATGCTTTCCGGGGCGGAAAAGCGTGCCAAAGGAGCAAAACAACAACTTTATCAGGACTATAAACCCTATCTGGATCTTGTGAAGTTAGCTTTTAACCGGATAAAAGATTATAATACGTTGCCTTTGCTCTCGACACCGACCCACCGTCCGGCTTGGATCGATCCGTCCGTGCTTGTCTCCCGGTTGTCGGAATATCAGAAAAAGGGTATCAAACCGGATAGTCTGGACTTTCAAATTGCACTTTCGCGTGTGGCATTGGATGATACGGACGAGGCTGTCCGGTCAGTCGAACAAGCGCTGGCGGGCGAATATCGCGAGTTGTTGCTTTTCCTGTTCAAGCCGGAGGCACGTCCTAAGGGGTCTTTTACGTTTCAGGCTGTTTGGATGACTGCTGCTTTGGTCAAAAGCCCTGATACCATCTATGACGAGTTCGAGGATTTTCCTTATTCTGCTGTGAACCGGGCCTATCTGACGGGAGATATTCCCTGCGACGTATTTATTTTCGAAAAGCCGTTTGGAAAAGTCGATCGTATCTTGCAGTTGATTCCTCCGGCAAGCAAAAATGTTGCGATCAAATGGAGGTTTGGAGGTTATGCCTTATATATGACTTATCGGCCTTGTTCCCGTATTCCGCTTTTGGTGGAGACTTTTTGGAAGATACCTTTGAGGGAAAAGGATCTTAAGAGGTTTTTGTTGCTTTCTCCGAATGCACCTCGGATTTGGTTGGCCTTATTGGTGCGGGATCGCGTAAGGGATGCGTATTGGAACGATTTGGAACTGGCAAGGCTTAACCTGGTTGCCCTTGAGACTTTGCGCGAACTTGATTTGGAGTGGAGAGGGGGAATGGCTTTGACATATCTGGCAGTGTGTCTGTTGAGTATCGATCGCCCTGTTCGTTTGTGTGCGGCGGATCTTTGGGGGGAGCTTGTGGAAAAAGACCTGATAGACAATGTGGCTTTAGGCCGAGTGTTGGGTAAGATTCAATCGTTGGAATGGGCTCCTGCACAGAGAATTTCAGGTTTGGTTGTTGAGATGCTGATAAATAGATCGTCTTTTCATAACAAAGAACTGTCTGTGCTGTTTGTCTCTTTTTTATCTTGCCTGCCGGAAAGCCCAGTGAAGGATTTAAAGCGCTTACTGGAGGTTTTTGCGGAGCTTCAGACAGTCAACAACTGGCCGAAGATAACATACGCCCCGCTTCTTTCTTTGCTTGAGACATGGAAGAAAAACAGCAAATTGACAGAGATAATAGAATCTTTGTATTAGAGTTACCCGAAACGATTTGAGTAACTCTAAATGCCTTGCCCTTTCAGGGGGCTGAATTATCCGACTTCGGAGGATAATTTTGTGAAAACGCATGGCTCGGAATCAAAGTTTTTAGTGTTCTCTCTATCCGTTATTTAAACTTTCATTGTAGTGGGAATATCAACTTAGAAGTGTAACTTCGCAGTGTGTTCCCCATGAAAAAAACACTACGGGTTTGCCCCAGCGGCAGGGGGCGCATAGCCCCTGAGAGCGTAGAATCAATTAGCAATACAATAAAAAAGGAGACCGA
>OBZW01000530.1_pt1 | contig 21676 bp, 18 predicted proteins | sample 1477021 | NCBI WGS metagenome assembly OBZW01 (sample SAMEA2580262, study PRJEB22360) | human gut metagenome | biome: human gut; feature: human-associated habitat; material: faeces | place: Denmark | collected 2008/2010
TCTAGAATCACTTAGCAGCACGGGTGCATATCGCAACGGCATATACAGCCCCAGCGCCTTCCCGGCCTCCCTGTCATGAAGCGTCCCCGTCCGTCGACAAGTCTAAAGCTTGCCAACTAAATCCCGTTTTAGATTCCTTCGTACTACAGCCACATTTAAATTCCTATAGTAAATTTTTTATGTTTGTGCTAGAATAAAAAGGGTTTTGGCACTCTTTGCCAGACCCTTTTCACCAAATTTAGATTAAATATTAAGGAGAACAATTATGGCAGTCATCCGACCCTTTCAGGGCGTGCGGCCCGCAAAAGAACTAGCTTCATCTATTGCCGCACTGCCTTACGATGTATATGACCGGGAAGAAGCCCGGGAAGTAGTGGACAAGAACCCACTTTCTTTTTTAAAAATTGACAGAGCCGAGACACAGTTTACACCGGATACGGATATGTATTCCCAGCCTGTATATGACAGGGCCAGGGACACTCTGGAGGAGATGATCCAGGACGGTTCTTTCGTCAGGGATGAAGATCCCTGTTACTATATCTATGCCCTCACGATGAATGGACGGACCCAGACCGGGCTTGTGGGCTGCGCTTCGATCGATGATTATATGGAGAACCGGATCAAGAAGCACGAAAATACCAGAGAAGACAAGGAGCTGGACAGGACGCGTCATGTGGACACGTTAAGCGCACAGACCGGGCCGATCTTCCTGGCCTACCATGCCCGCCCTGAGCTGGATACTATGATAGCAGCAGTAAAACTGACTGCTCCTCTCTATGATTTTATAAGCGAAGATTCCGTAAGGCATCAGGTCTGGAAAATTAGCAGTACAGAAGATATCATCCAAATCGCTCATATTTTCGAGGGAATTGATAATATCTATATAGCAGACGGCCATCACCGTGCTGCGTCCGCCGTAAAGGCCGGACTGAAGCGCCGCAAGGAACATCCCGGCTTCAGCGGTGAGGAGGAGTTCAATTACTTCCTTTCCGTCCTGTTTCCGGCAGAAGAACTGCACATCTACGATTATAACAGGGTGGTGGCGGATCTGAACGGTTATGCATTTGACGATTTTCTGGATCTGCTCAGAAGCGGTTTTGACATTACTGATATGGGGTACGAGGTCTGTCGCCCTGCCTGCAAGGGCGAGATCGGACTTTATGGAAACGGCCGCTGGTACCGGCTGACGGCAAATCCGCATCTGTTTTCGGAAGATCCCGTGAACAGGCTGGATGTATCCGTCCTGCAAAATGTAGTCCTTGGTCCGCTGCTGAATATCCGCGATCCCAAAACAGACAGCCGGATCCGCTTTGTAGGCGGTATACGGGGGCTTGATGTACTTGCAGAGGCCGTAGACAAGGCCGGTGACGGCGCTGCATTTGCCATGTATCCGACTTCGATGGAGGAACTGCTCGCAGTGGCAGACGCCGGGCTGCTTATGCCGCCCAAGTCCACCTGGTTTGAGCCCAAGCTCAGAAGCGGGTTCTTTATCCATCAGTTCGAAAGATAGATTGCAGGTACAGTTCCATTATATGAATAAAAAAGGAGATGTAATAAATGGAAAGAAATGGCCTTTGCTGGTGCGGCAGTGGAAAGAAATATAAAAAATGCCACATGGCAATTGAAGAAAAAATAAAGCTTCATGCGGACAGAGGCGAGATCGTACCAAACCGCAAACTGTTAAAAACCCCATTCCAGATTGAAAAGATCAAAGAAAGCGCCGCCCTGAATACCGCGGTGCTGGATGCAGTCGCAGAGCAAATCCACATCGGAATGAGCACCGAAGAGATAGACAAGATCGTTTATGATGTAACAACAAAGAATGGCGGCATCCCCGCTCCCCTGCATTATCAGGGATTTCCGAAAAGCGTATGTACTTCATTAAATAATGAGATATGCCACGGGATTCCGGATGAGAATATCATTCTCCGGGAGGGCGATATCATCAATGTGGATGTATCAACCATTCTGAACGGTTATTTTTCAGATGCCTCCCGCATGTTTAAAATGGGTAAAATCTCTGAGCGCGCCGAGCGCATTATAAAGGTAACGGAAGAATGCGTGGAGCTGGGCCTGGCTGCTGCTAAGCCCTGGGGACATCTGGGCGACATTGCGGATGCAATCAACACACACGCACAGGCCAACGGGTACTCCGTTGTAGAAGAGATCGGCGGACACGGCATTGGGCTGCAGTTCCATGAAGACCCGTTTGTCAGCTATGTAACGCCTAAGGGAAGCGAGATGCTTCTTGTGCCTGGTATGATGTTCACCATTGAGCCGATGATTAATGAGGGAAGCCCTGATTTCTTTATCGATGAAGAGAATGACTGGACCGTTTATACCATTGATGACGGGCTATCCGCACAGATCGAATATATGGTTATGATCACCGAAGATGGGGTTGAAGTATTAGCCAAATAAGAGCCTATTTAGAGAAGCCAGGGCCGCAAAGGGAGCCATCCCCTTTGCGGCCCCTTTGTATGCCGTACCGGCGCTTCCTTCTCCCTCAGGCATATCTTCTGACCCTTAATTCCACCCCAATGGATTCCGCCAGTTCCCTGCTTGCCTCAATCTCCTCCTCCGGCAGTACATCCACTACAGTCATCTTTACCTGGGGAATCATTTTCTCACACTTCTCGGCAAACTCCAACAGGGCTTCAAATGCATTTTCAAAATTAGGCCGTGTAACCCGGGTGTACTCTTCTTTAGTAGGCGCATTCAGGCTGATGGATATAGAATCCGCCACCTCCGCCAGTATGGGCACTATATCCTTTCCATGGTACAGATTACCCAGCCCGTTTGTATTAACCCGCACCGAAACGCCATATTTTTCTTTGGCATACTTCGCGGATTTTACCAGATTCTCCAACGCACAGGTCGGTTCCCCGTACCCGCAGTATACCAGCTCCTGATATCCCTGAAAATCAAACTCATCCATAGCCCCAATGATTTCTTCCAGAGAAGGATCCTTTTTATGCCAGAGGGTCTCCGCATCCCCAACTCCGTCCTCGTGGCTGCGAATGCAGAATTCGCACCGGCAGTCACATAAATTTGTAATATTGGCATACACCTGGTTCTTATACGTATATAAAATATCAGCCATCTCATTTACCTCTTAATCTAAATATTTTCAAACCTTATAACTGTTATCGCTATCAGCACAGATGCAGTAATTTCTGCGTCTTATCCTTTACACGCGCCTTATCCAGCGCTGCTGCCAGCGCAAGGAAGATCACCGCGCTTCCGCCGGACTGCACTGCGCTTCCGGCCAGCGATGCCAGCGGAGCCACAAAGGAACCAAAAAGAATCCCCTCTGCCAGATAATATCCCGCCGCAGAGATGACCGCGGCAATAAATGGAGCCGCGATATTTCTGGGCGCCATAATCCGGCCTTCCCGGCTTGTAAATGGCAGTGTGATCAGCATTTTTATAATAATTGTGGCAGGCGCCCACATCGGTGCGGTAAGCAGATCCGCCATTCCCCCGCCGATCGCAGCGGCAGCCAGCGCGTACGGCCTGGGGAGAAATACCGCCCCCAGATAGATCAGTGCATCCCCAAAGTGAATGTAGCCGCCGTTTGCCCCGTAAGGGATATGGCAGATGTAAGCTGTCATAATCGTAATCATAGCTGCAAACAGTCCGGCTGCTGTTATTTTTGATGTGTTATTCCTCATGTGTCCCACTCTCCTTCTCTCTATTCTGACGCTGCTTCGGGAGCAGCATACCAAGGTGCTGTTCATAATCCACACCATCATTGCGCGGGATGCCTTCCCTCACAGAATCTGTGATTGCCCGTTCAATAAAAGCTCCGGCAAGTTCTATACTGGCGGATATCTCGTCCCCTCTCGCCATCCCCGCCGCAACAACGGATGCGAAGAGATCTCCCGTCCCGGAATAACTTCCTCCGATATATGGAAACGCGGAAAAACTCTTCTTTCCTCCGCTAACCGCCAGATTTCCCATTTTCACAACACCGTCTTTAGCATCCCGGAAATGTATACCCGTCACCACTACATTCTCCGGCCCTCTCTTCATCAGGTTTGCGGCCATCTGCTCAACTACAACGAGCAGATGCTTCTCATCGGTTAATTCCCGGATCATTCTGAAGTCCGTATCTGTCAGGAGACAAAGCTCGGTCAGGTTGGGCGTCACCACGTCGGCCTGAAGAACCAGTTCCTTCATGAGGCTGCACAGTTTTTCTGTAAACATGGTATAAACCTTCCCATTATCCCCCATCACCGGGTCTACCAGTAGAAAGGTCTTCTTCCTCCTGAACGTATCCAAAAATTCTAAAATATTTTCAATCTGCCGCTCACTGGCTACAAATCCTGTGTAGATTCCGTCGAACCGGGCATCCATCTTTTTCCACTCCCGCCGGAAATACTGCATCTTATCTGTATAGTCATCGCAATAGTAACTGGGATACCCTGTCTGTGCGCTCAGAACCGCCGTAGGTAGCGGACATGGCTGTACTCCCATGACCGATAACACAGAGATGGCGGCCGTCAGGGAGCAGCGCCCGAATCCCGACAAATCATTGATGACTGCAATTTTCTTAGTCATAATATTCCCTCATTCCTTTCTGCCCCAGCTGTTTACATGCCATGATAGCACATAACTGGTTCACTCTAAATGTCCAGTTATACACATTTTAACCAGGCCACTCAAATCTTTAGAATACTGTCTGCATCTCCCAAATGGTTTTATGTATACCCAAAGGGCATCCCGTAATGCATGCCCTGCGGGCGGGTCTGCAGCCTAGCTGCAGAATAATGTATAGGAAATCCCAGCGAAATTTACTATATCACGAAAAAAGGTTCTTCCGACTCTTGGGTACGGGATTTACCCCGTTCCTGTGTCAAAAGAACCTGTTTTATTTTTTATATGTATATCCCCACTGCACTTTGCCTTTTGTTTCTTCCCAAAGCCCCGCATATGGCTTCTATAGCCCGATCATCCCAATTACCGCGCCTTTGGATACTCCGTACAGAGCAGGCGGTAAGGCTTTTCATCCTCCTCTATTTCCGGAAAACGCCCGATCGGCTCATAGAAGCAGTTATCATTTTCATCATCATTACACATGGATACTTCTCCCAGTAATACGGAACCGCCGGTCTCCGGAACAATGAAATCATGATACATATATGGAGTAATCGTAATACTCTGGCCTGGTTTTAAGCAGATCTTTGTCCCCGCAGGAACCACTTCTGTTTTTCCGTCTGTATGTACAACAACGTCTGTATCCAGCATAGATTTGTCTTCCGCTCCATTGTACACAGTGATATATATATCGTTTCCGCCGCGGTTTATAATATCTTCCATCTTGTTCCAGTGATAATGCATCGGAGCCGTCTGCCCCTCGTACAGCATTAAAAGCTTTTCCGCATACGGCTTGGGATATTTATCCGGCAGCTTTTGATTCCCGTTTCGGATTGTAAGAAGAGAGAATCCCACCTTATCAAAATTACCAAGGCCATAATCTGTAATATCCCATCCCAGGCAGTTGTCACGAACCTCATCGTATTCATGTCCTATGTCCTGCCATTCATCTGCAGTCAGCTTTGCAAACGGCGGTATTTCAAATCTGTGTTCTGCGATTAATGCCTCCATGTCCTTGATCACTGCATTGATTCTTGAACGTTTCATACTATAACCCCATCCTTTCTATGTCCAAATAGCAGGGCGCCTGGTCCCTGCTATCTATTATTAAATATAGCTAACTTATATCTTATACTCTGATAAAATCATTTCAGGCCTGTCTGCCTGCTTCATCTTTATCCATTCTTCATTCGTAACAAAATTCAAAAGTGCGTCAATCGTCGCCATTACGTTAGTTTGCGCATAGTCTTTGTAGTAGTTGAAAGGTTCGTCTTCCCCGCTGGACAGCAGTACATAATCTGCAAGCTCCGAGACCGGAGATTCCACATGGTCTGTAATAGCAATGATCTTAAGCCCTTTTTCCCTGGCCAGTTCCATTCCCAGAACTACGGGTTTTGACGTGCCGGATTTTGAGATCGCTATCACAATATCTCCCGGTTCCGCGAGGTTAATATGGTTCATAAAAAATTCCGCTGAGGCTTCAAAGGTACTCCTTATTCCAAGCCTTCCCAGCCGGAACCCCATATACTTTGAAACAGAACAGGTATTCCCGATTGCTATAATATGTGCTACATTGCATATCTTTAAAAGGTTCACGCAGTTCCACATGGTTTCGGCATCTATTCTCCTGCCTATCGCTATCAGCTTCTCTGCATAGTCGTGGAACAGTTTTTCTATTGCCCCGCTGCTCTTCGGAATCACGATGCCTTCGTACTGCTTTTTCCCCAAGTCTCTTGCCAGAGTAATCCGAAACTGATAATATCCTGTATATCCGATATGATGGCACATACGCACAACTGTAGCATCGCTTACCCCGCTCTGCTTTGCAATCTCCGATACATTGGAATCCACTGTTTTCTGTGGGTTTTGCAGAACAAAATCCGCGACCTTTTTTTCTGCTGCAAATATTTCTCCATACTTTTCTTTTATGACATCAAGGACTTCCCTCTGTAAAATATTATCATTTTTCAAAGCTCTCTACCCCATATACTTGTTTCGATCCACGCCCGGCAATTTCCCAGAGGACGACCACATCTTATATAAATGTGTATATTGACCTCATAACTATCGTTAAAATTTCCGAGAGTGTTCCGTTATTATAGTATCATATATGCCGCCCTCTGTCACTAATATTCTGTTGCGCACAGTGTCTTTATGTTCTCTCTTGGCAGCAGTTCAGGCAGGCCCGAACTGCTGCCTTTTTTGCCTAAAAGTGACAAAGAGTTTTCAGACGCTCCTCTAAGTATGGCTGTAACCTGGACTGCACATACTCCGGCAGATTGATAATCTTAACCGGATCCGGATTGCCTGCATTCTCCTGGGAAAATGCCGCCACTGCATCATAATATCTGCCTAAAAATTCTGTCCCCAGGTTGAATTTGTTAATTCCCTTAGAGAATGCTGTCAGCAGCTGGTCGTCCGGTATGCCGCTTCCTCCGTGAAGCACCAGCGATACATCTGTAGCCGCATGGATCTCCTCCAGCCGCGCTATATCCAGATGCGGGGTGTCTTTATATTCACCATGTGCATTTCCAATAGAAACAGCCAGTGAATTCACTCCCGTCTCCCTGCAGAATTTTTCTGCCGCATCCGCTTTTGTAAACAGATCCTCATTTGCATTATCAGAAGAAGCGGCAGCTCCCACATGTCCGATTTCGCCCTCTACACATACGCCTGTCTCATGGGCCTTAAGCACTACTTTTTTGGTCAGTGCAATATTAGTTTCCAGATCGTTCATAGACCCATCAATCATAACCGACTCAAAGCCGGCCCCTATCGTATTCATAATGGCATCATACGTAAAATCGTGGTCCGCATGCAGCCCAATCGGCACCTTCACCTCGCCCGCCAGTTCCTTTACCATGGCCGCATAATTAGCAAATCCTGTTGTGTGCTGGACCGTAACATGCTCCGGGTACAACATAACCATTGCCGGTGTGTTCGCTGCCTCTGCAGCATATACGACCGATCTTGCCATCGTATAATCCATACAGATGAATGAGATCACCGCAGTGTTGCTTTCCTTCGCCATTTTTAATATATTTTCTGTTTTTTCATACATTGTGTATTCTCCTTCAAATGATGTCTAATTTTGTCTGTTTTCTTTCAACAGGCCCGGCAGAAGCCCGCCTGCAAAAGAATCGCCCAGGCCGACTACCGTCGGATTCTTCACATAGCTCAAATCTTTACAGGGGATACAGTAAATCTTCTCTCCCAGTCTCTCTCTCATTCTATCACAGAATGCTGCGCTTTCCTTTTTAACCGGAATATCTTTGGTCTGTTCATAGTCTTCCGGCGTAAAATTGTCCCCGATCCGGAAGCGTGTTGCTGCCATCGTGACTCCGCCCTCCAGAGATGCTTTCATTGCAGCTGCATTCTCCCCGTAGACCAGTGCCCACGCGGCAGAATGAACCAGAATCAGCTTGATGCCCGAATGGTCATAGACATAGTTTACCGCTTCTTCCACTGCCTCTGGATCAAGTATATCAATCGACTTCCCAATATACTGCTGCAGTTCGTCTTCATTCATACTCAGCACATCGATCTGAGGCGCCAGCTGCCGGTGGACATAGCCGCGGAAATTCTTCTTCACATAACATCCATCCTCCATGACTACGACCGCCTCATCCGGCAGATAGGAGAAGAGTTTCTTCGTTTTCTCCATCCGGTCTTTCAGCACGTCCGTGTCCAGAAGTTCTGAAAAAGAACCCAGCAGGAACACTTCACACCCGCCGATCATCTTACCGAATTCATCCGGCAGGACAGGCATATTCAGGCTGTCTTCATCCCGGGAAATCAAAATACGGTTCTCTCTGGGAGTCACGAAATCAATGTCATTTGCCTGAATCCTCACGCCCTTATGGCACTGTAAAACCACGTGCGGAAATATCTTATTCTGATCCGGTCCCACCCCCGGCAGAGCCCGGATCTTTGACGGCAGAAGCCGTTTTACATGTTCATTGTAGCAGCTGGTCTGCAATACGCTTGGATACCCCAGGCGGTCCAGAATAATTCCTGCGCGGGTAGGGGTTCCCCCCAGTGTCACTTCATAGTCAAAATGATTCGCAAACTCAACGCACACCTCCGACGTGGACGGTACCATCTCACATCCGATGCCTGCCTGTAAATGGGCAAGGCTCATAATCCAAATTGCGCGTTCCGAATCAACCTCGATATCCAGCTTCAGCTCATCCGCATGGATATCAAATGCCTTAATCTGCGCTTCTACCACCTGTGTATCCCATTTCAGTTCATAATCTACACATGTATGAAAGCCTAATGCAATTCTCTCATTCATTCTGCAGTCTCCTTCGGTCTCATAAAATGTTTCTTTCTTATTATCCTGAAACGGATAACCCTCTAGTATAATGATGCCTTTCCTGCCGCCTGGAACAGATCAATCTTATCAAAAGCCACCTTCTTCATTGCTTCCACGCAGATAGGCTGGATTTGGTTTGGCTCTCGCAGAGACGCATCCTGAAGAACCTCTCTCATCTTCTCATAATAAGCTGCCTTAATATCGCTGGAAATATTAATCTTATTTACGCCGTGCTCCACGGATTTTGCAATTTCTGAATCCTTGTTAGAAGAGCCGCCGTGAAGTACAAGCGGTACGTTTACCACTTTTTTAATTTCATCCAAAATGTCAATACGAAGTTCGGGCTTCTTATCCTTCGGATAAATGCCATGGCAGGTTCCGATTGCGATTGCCAGACAGTCAATCCCCGTCTTCTCAATAAAATCCTTTGCCTGCATCGGGTCTGTATATAGGATCTCATCCGGTGCTGTTGTCTCTACTGAATCCGTATTTCCTATAGTGCCAAGTTCCCCCTCTACGGACACATTCACCGCATGTGCGGCCTCGCAGACTTTCTGGCATGTTGCAACATTTCCCTCGTACGGCTGGCTGGAAGCGTCAATCATAACAGAGGTAAACCCTGCACGGATCGCCGTAATTACCTGGCCGAAAGTTCCGCCGTGATCCAGATGGATAACCGCCGGTATAGAAGAATTATGTATTCTCTCCACAATCCCCTTTACCATCTCCGTTGAGATATGGCTTAATTCATCCGGATGGATTGCAATAATCACAGGTGCATTTTTCTCCTCAGATGCCTCCATGATACCGTTAAACATATTATAGTCGCTAATGTTAAATGCAGGTACAGCAAAATTATTCTCATTCGCAACATCAAGTAATTCTTTCATGTTCATTAACATAGTCATTCTCCTCTTTTCTTCAAATTAATATAATATATCCATTTTCCATTAGCCCTTTACACCGCCGGAAGACATGCCGGCAATAAAGTATTTCTGGAAAAAGATAAACAGAATCAGTACTGGTATGGATCCGAGTACGCTCATGGCCATCATCTGGCTCCAGTCATATGCATGCTGTCCCATCAATAAGTTGATGCCGATCGGAACCGTACGCATATTGGTTGTCTGTGTCAATGCCAGCGCAAACAGATATTCATTCCATGCCTGCATAAAGGTGTACATTCCTACAGAGACCATTCCAGGTATCGAGATCGGTACTAATACAGTCCAAAGAGCTTTCCATCTGGACCCGCCGTCAATCATTACCGCCTCGTCCAGCTCCTTGGACAAGGTATTAAAATAACCCGTCATCATCAGGATACAATACGGCAGTGTCGTAATCAGATAGGTTAGAATCAATGCCAAATATGTATTAAAAAGCTTCATTGCAACAATCATGCCCATGTACGGAATCAGCAGTACAATCGGCGGAATCGCCTGCACGCTGACAATCAGGGAATTAAAAATCTCTTTTCCCGGAAAGTCAAACCTGCTGAATGCATATGCTGCAAGGATTCCGACAAACAATGTCAGCAGAACTACGCAGCCTGCTACAATATAACTGTTAATGAAAAATCTTACCTTCGTGGAATCCGTCAGCACTGCAATATAGGACGATAAACTGGCTGATGAGTCAATAAATTTGGGCGGCCAGGAAAAAATGGCCGAATTGGATTTCAGTGAAGAGCAGATCATCCACAAGATCGGAAATGCCGAAAATAAACCTCCCAAAACCAAAAGAATAGAAACTATGACCTTCGTCGATTTTTTATAACTTCCAACCATCTCCTATTCCCTCACTTTCTTCTGCTGTTTCACATAGAAGATTGCAACGAATATGCAGACTACGAGCAATATCGTGGCTGCCGTTGCCGCCATACTATAATCAACCTTCTGGAACGCTTTTTTGTAAATATATATACTCACCGTCTCTGTTGCATTTACCGGGCCGCCGCCTGTCAACATCCAGATAACATTGAAGGACTGCAGCGTCCAGATAAAATCCAACATTGCGATACTAATCAAAATTGGTTTCAGTTGCGGAATGGTAATATGCAGAAAACTCTTAACACCTGTCGCCCCGTCAATTGCCGCACTCTCATACAAATCCCCGGAAATTCCCTGCAGGCCTGCAAGAATGCTAATCATATAAAATGGATAACCACACCAGATGTTGATAAAGCAGATCACCGCCAACGCAAGCTCTCTATTACTCAGCCACTCCGTATTTTGGGATATCTGCGGAAAAACGGACAGAAGATAGTTAACAATACCCGACGGCTGTAACATTAATTTCCACAGAATCGCAACAACTGATGCCGTAAATACCCACGGAAGAATATAAATAACACGGGCAATTGTTTTGGTTCTGGTCCCAAAATATTTGGTATTCAGCAGCATCGCAAATAACATACCCAGAACCAAATGTGCAACAACACTTATCACCACAAAGATGATAGTGTTCGATATTGCGCCTAAATACTCGCTGTCTGCAAATATGGCCTTATAATTTGCCAATCCGACAAAATCCGGATTCTTTGAGACGACAGCCCCATCCACAAAAGAGTAACCGATTACCATGCAGATAGGGATAACCATAAAAACAATCATTAGCAGTATTGTTGGGGCAAGATATCTGTATGGCGCAGTTTTTTTTGCTGTTAACTTCAAAATCAGTCCCTCCTATTATCCTGTTCTAACTTCATATGCAAAAAATCTTTTATGAAAATGTTAAAACTTCTTTTTAGAAATGGGGGGCAGGGAATTTCCCCCTGCTCCCCAATCTTATTTACCTTTAAATTATTTACTTTCCTGCTTCATCAAGGTACCCCTGCCAATTTGAAAGCAGTTTAGCGCTGTCGATTTCACCTTCAAGATATGTAGTCAGATCGTTTGTCATAGAAGTCATAACATCTGATGCGTTAGGAAGGCCAATAAATTCATTAATTACATAGTTCTTCTTATATAACTCATAGTAAGACTGGAACTGTTTTGGTGCCTCGCTATAATCCGGTTCAGCAACAGTACTGTTCGGGAATGCTGACATAGTAGCCGCCAGTCCTGCAGATGCGGAACCATCTTTTCCATCCATGCCGCCAAGCAGGTAGTTTACAAATTTAGCTGCTTCTTCCTTATTTTCACTGTTTTCTGTAATACCTACAGCCCAGCTTGCATAGCAGATACCGCTCTGGTCTTTGTAGTCATCTTTTACAGGAATCGTAGTAGCTTCAAAATTGATGTCTGTAAACTGGCTCATAGTAGCTGCAGATGCTACTGTAAATGCACAGTTGCCTGCTGCAAAGTTACTTGTCATCTCGGACTCTTCCAGTGTGCTCATACCTGGATATAAGGAACCATCGTCATAAAGTCCTTTGAACATCTCAGCGAGTGCCGCCAGACCAGCGTTATCTTTTGTCTTGTATGCACCGCTGTCATCCTTCAGGCTGATTCCTGATCCCCAGCCAGTTCCCATAAAGACATTCTGGATACCGTTTGCGTTTGTTGTACCCAGGTTCAATGCAAATGCGGATTTTCCTGCTGCTGTAATCTTCTTGCAGGCATCCCTCAGTTCGGTCCATGTGGTTGGAATCGCTTCAACTCCGGCCTCTTTCAGGATGTCCATGTTCACATACATTGGATATGCAAAATTCAGAACCGGGACAACATAGCTGGTACCGTCTACTTTCCATGTATCGCTTGCAAGACTGCTGTCTACGCCAGCGTCTTCAGCAGCAGTCAGAATACCCATATCAACAAATTCTGAAAGCCATGCGCCGTCTACACTGATGATATCTGCAATGGTACCGTTCGTTGCGCCTGCTGTAATAGCTGTCTTGGTGTCGGCCCAGGGTGCTGTTAATAATTCTACTTTCACGCCTGTCTCTTCTTCATATTTGGCACAAATATCATCCAAATATCCGTCCGGGAGCTCTGCCCCCCACCACTGCTGGAACTTCAGTGTCACATCACTTTTAGCGTCGGACCCGCCTTCATCAGCTTTTGCTTCTGTCTTGGCATCTGCTTTTGATTCTTCCTTGCCTCCGCCGCATGCTGCCAGACTTACCACCATAATGCCCATCATACCAACGGCAAGCCCCTTTTTCATGATCGTACTCAGTTTCATAATGACTCCTCCTTTAATATTTGTGCCTCTATGCATGTAATTTATTTTCATGGGTTGCTGGATTTCATTTCTTTTAGTGCCAGCTTTCTTTCATCATGCATGTTCGGCTGTTATATTGTGTAATTTTATTTTATCACAATTTCACAATAAGTCAATATTAACCATTTATTCGATTTAATCTTTGTGCATTATTCACAATTCCGTTATATTTTTAACAAATATTTATGAAATAATTTTTCTCCGATTTTAGAAATTTTATTTCATGCCTCGGATTTATTAACCGGACAATCCCCCTGTTTTTCCCTCTTTTAACACACTCTCAATGCCTTAATCTCTGAAAAAGTCTCAAAAATGACAAACAAGAGAATATCTCACGAATATTTCTGCGTGATATTCCCTTGTACATTATTTCTAATATGAAAACAATCTTCACCTGCAATACTTCTCAGCCAAGCATTTTATTTTCCGAAACACAATAGATCACAAATACGTTCTGCACTTATATAGAGCGTCCCCTATCTTCCTAACCTCACGATCATACGTAAATACCCCATTCACTTCTTCTTCCACATCCGAAAGTTGTGTATAGACGCTTGCGCACAGTCCTTCGGGGATCAACGCTTCCACCTCTTTTTCCAGCTTTTTATACGCCCGGTTGAGCTTTCCTCTATCCGTATATATTCCATATCCATACTGAGTCAGGCAGGCGCTGTGGCCCTCCTGTCTCATCGAATAGCCGCCGTATTCAGACAGAACCACAGCCCTTCTCTCCTCCGGTTTTATCCGAAGCTTAAAAAAATAATTATGAAGACTCTGGATATCCCCGCCTCCCTGGTCGAACCATCCGCTGGCCTGGTCAATCAGACGGGTGGGATCTGATTTTCTCAAAATCTGCGTCATATCCGCAGTCTGGAACTGCCCCCATCCTTCATTAAATATTACCCATACAGCAATGCTTGGGTGCCCCTTCAGCCGTTCTGCCGTCTCTTTCATCTCCTTTATAAATTCCAGACGCCCTTCTTTCCTTTCTCTGGCCAGAAGCCTGGTGTACACATCCCTGATTTTCCGGTTCCTCCAGGACAATATGGTGGCTGCATAGGTCACAAACCACGGTTTATACTTCCCGCCCCCATTCACCATGTCCTGCCACACAACCATACCCAGCCGATCACAGTGATAATACCACCTCTGGGGTTCAATCTTAATATGTTTGCGTATCATATTAAAGCCCATATCTTTCATGGACTGTATGTCGAATATAAACGCCTCGTCGGATGGCGCCGTATAAAGTCCGTCCGGCCAATACCCTTGATCCAGCACGCCTTTCTGAAACTGTACTTTATGGTTCAGGCAGATTCTGGGTACTCCAGTCTGGTCAGGCTCAATTGTAAACGTCCGCATAGCAAAATAACTCTCTGCCCTGTCCTCCCCCAATTCCACGGTAAAATAGTAAAGAAAAGGCTCCTCACATGTCCACGGACATACCTCGGGCAGAGAAACCTCAATCCCAGCTCCCGGCATCCCCCGCGCACTGCCCCAGTCCTGTATTTCCTGGATTCCCCAATCTGTCACGTCGCCGGGCGCACACATAGGACTGCTATATAACCCCGGCTTTCTGACACGGATTTCAACCGGAATATCCGCATTTGCCTCCACCGTAATCCGTACCTTTTTTCCGTCAAAATCCGGCTCTGCATGAATACTCAGTATATACTGTTCCGGCACGTCCTCCATCCAAACGGTCTGCCAGATCCCGCTCTGAGCCGTGTAGAACATGCCGCCTCTGTCCAGCTTCTGCTTTCCCCTGGCATGATAGGAAGTATCGCTCAGATCCTTTACGGCCAGCACGATTTCATTTTCTCCCGGTTTTAAATATGTCGTGATATCCGCCTCAAAAGGCAGATAACCGCCTGTATGCCGCGCGGCCCGCCTGCCGTTAATAAAAACTACACAGGACTGATCCACCGCTCCAAAATGAAGCAGCCGTCTACCGGCCTTCCTGCCGGTTTTTGTCTCTTCGCTAACCCGGCAGTCATCCGGCTGCGGCATCTCAAAGGTTCTCCGGTACCAAAGATATTCATCCGGCTGAAGCTGCCTCCCCACACCGGACAGAACACATTCCGGAGAAAAGGGCACCAGAATATGTCCGTTATATTCCGACGGCATGGAAAAAGCTTTTGTAAAAGCGCATTCCCATTCCCCGTTAAGATTGATATAGCTGTCCCTTACCATAAGGGGCCTCGGATATTCCTCCAGCACATGCTCCCTGTCAAGTTCCTTCCCCCATTTGGTATAAAGTTGTTTCATAAACATCCTCCTTTCAACGGCACAATCCGCACACCATGATATATGTCTGCAGCATCGCAGCGTGTGCATCCCCTGGAGGGTTTTATATAATAGGAAAGTTCCGGGCACTTTTCTATTATATAAAAAATCCCTTAGATTATATCATACCACTAATCTAAGAGATTTTCTTCCTTCTGCTTTAATCTTCACGTTTTGTTCTCATAACAAGCGCCGAATGCCGTCCCATATTCAGCACGACCTCCCCGCTGTGGATCAGATAAACATCCGGCTCCACGGTATAGCCCTCCTCGTAACTGTAGAGCAGGCGTTCCATCCTGCCCGTCACGGGCACTTCCGCCATCCAGACCGGAACCGTAACTTCCCGCAGCTCTTTGCTGTTATTGAGGACTACCACAATCTGCTCATCCTCCTGGAATCTGCCGTACGCCAGTATATTATCCGCCCAGTACAGCATCCGCAGCGACCCCTGCTTCAGAGGCTTCTCGCTCTTATGAATGCGGATCATTTCCTTATGGAATTCCAGCATCTGACGGTCTTCTTTTCCCCATGGATATGTCCGTCTGTTATCCGGGTCCGTAAATCCGCAGAGGCCCGCCTCATCCCCGTAATATATGGTAGGCGCACCGATCCATGTCATCTGGATCACAACTGCTTCCCGCATAACCGCATGGTTGACCCCTTCCTCTGCTGCTCTTGAGCCTAGATGCTCCACTCTACCGACAATGTGGTTGGTACGGGTCAAAAAACGGGAATGGTCATGGTTAGACAGTTCGTTCATCGCAACCTGCAGCGACGGTGTCAGCATGGTGGCCATAAAATGCCGCATTGTTTTCACAAAGTTATCGCCATTGCCCCAGAGATCTGTACGCCGCTCATCGCTGTGCTTCTCCATTCCGGTCAGAAACCATGTCACCGGTTCCATAAATGCATCGTAATTCATGACGCTGTCCCACTCATCCCCCTGCAGCCATTCCGCCGGGTCGCCGTAATGCTCCGCCAGAATCAGCGCATCCGGCCTGGCCTTCTTCACTTCCTGCCTGAACCGTTTCCAGAACATGTGATTATACTCGTTGCTGTACCCAAGGTCTGCCGCTACATCCAGGCGCCAGCCGTCTACATTAAATGGAGGGGAGACCCATTTCTTTCCAATATCCATGATATACTGCTCCAACAGCGGAGAATCCTCGTAATTCAGTTTGGGCAGCGTATCATGCCCCCACCATCCGTCATATGCATAGTTGTACGGCCAGGCAGAATCGCTTTCATTAAAGAAATGAAAAAATGAGCGGTACGGACTATCCCAACTGACAAACGCACCTTTTTCATATCCTTCCTGCTGCTCGTAGATCCGCTCTTTATCCATCCACTTGTTGAAGGAACCACAGTGATTGAATACCCCGTCCAGAATCACACGCATCCCCCGGCTGTGCATAGCCTCCACCAGATCGATAAAAAGCTGGTTGGAGGCCTCTAGGTTCGCCCTATTACCGGTGCGTTTCTGGTATTTGGTGGCCTCGATATTATCTGCGGCCCACTCCGGAAGAACCAGCCCTCCGTCTTCTGCAATCTTCCCATAGTGTGGATCTATATAATCGTAGTCCTGTATATCGTATTTGTGATTGGACGGCGAGACAAACAGCGGATTAAAATAAATAACCTCCACGCCCAAATCCTCTAAGTAATCCAGCTTATCCATGACTCCCTGCAGATCCCCGCCGTAAAATCTCCGGATATCCATGGCCTGAGGCAGCTGATCCCAATCCGTTACTTTCTGGCACGGCTCCCCGATATAAATATATTCCCAGTCCTCCACATCGTTGGACTCATCGCCGTTAAAGAATCTGTCAACAAATATCTGATACATCACAGCCCCTTTTGCCCAATCCGGCGTAGAAAATCCCGGAACTATGACAAAGGCGTAGAAATCCATAATCTCCTTCGCCACTCCGCACCTGTTAAAATAGCAGGTCTCCCCATCTTTTTTCACCTCGAAGCTATAGGAAAATGGTTCGTTCCCCAACTGCCAATCTATCTCATAATAATCAAACTCCCCACGGGAGTCTGTCTTCTTCATTTTAAACCCACCCGTTTTGGTTAAAATACAAACTTCATCTGCATCATCCTTTGCCGTTCTGAACTTAAGCTTCACTTTCTCATACTCATCAGGCTCTGCAGGAATCACATAGCTGGACGTTCCATCACAAAATAGTGCGTCCTTATTCATAAAAAACCTCCTTAGGGGCAAGCCCTCCCTCCTCTGGAAGTACTTGCCCCATTACTCTTCTACTCTCCAAAAAGTGCTTCGAATTCACTTCTCGTAATTTTTTCTTTTTCCAACAGCAAATTAGCACAAGCCTGTAATACAGAATCGTATTCTTTTAGAATAGATCTTGCTTTCAAATAGCATTCGTCAATGATTCTCTTCACTTCTTCATCAATCGTGCTGGCTACCTTCTCACCGTAGCCCCTGGATGTGTGTCCAAAATCCCGTCCGATAAATACTTCATCGCTGTCGTTATCATAGTTGATCAGCCCCAGCCGCTCAGACATACCAAACTTCATAATCATGGAACGGGCAATCGCCGTTGCCTGTTTGATATCCTGTGATGCGCCTGTGGTGATATCGTCAAACACTTCCTCTTCCGCCACACGTCCTCCAAGTGACACCGTAATCTCCTGGAGCATATGCCCCTTTGTATTGAACATATCGTCTTTTTCCGGCAGAGGCATCGTATAACCGCCCGCTCCTCCTGTCGGAACAATGGATACACTGTAAACAGGCCCCACATCCGGAAGCACATGGAAGAGAATCGCATGGCCGGCCTCATGGTACGCGGTAATCCTGCGCTCTTTTTCTGAAACAATACGGCTCTTTTTCTCCGGCCCGATTCCAACTTTTATAAAAGCGTGGCGGATATCGGACTGCTGCAGGAATACTCGGCCCTCTTTTGCAGAAAGGATCGCCGCCTCATTCAGCAGGTTTTCCAAATCCGCGCCGGTAAATCCAGCCGTGGTCTGTGCAATCTGCTTCAGATCCACATCGTCTCCCAGCGGTTTATTCTTTGCGTGGACTTTCAGGATTTCCTCTCGTCCGCCCACATCCGGGCGCCCAACGATTACATTTCTGTCAAATCGTCCCGGCCTTAAAATTGCGGGATCGAGAATATCTTTTCTGTTGGTTGCCGCCATCACGATGATGCCTTCATTCACACCAAAACCATCCATCTCTACAAGCAGCTGGTTCAGCGTCTGCTCCCGTTCATCGTGTCCGCCGCCCAGTCCGCTTCCCCTGCGCCTTGCAACGGCATCAATCTCATCGATAAAAATAATACAGGGGGAATTCTTCTTCGCATCCTGGAACAGGTCACGCACACGGGATGCGCCGACACCGACAAACATCTCCACAAAATCGGAACCCGAGATGCTGAAAAACGGAACTCCGGCTTCCCCTGCAACGGCTTTTGCAAGCAGCGTCTTACCGGTTCCAGGAGGTCCCTCAAGCAGGACGCCCTTGGGAATTCTTGCACCAACCTGAATATATTTTTTAGGAGACTTGAGGAAATCTACAATCTCTTCCAGCTCCTCTTTTTCCTCTTTTAAACCTGCCACATCCGCAAATGTCACCTTTTTGTCCGTATCCGTGGTCATCTTTGCGCGGCTCTTGCCAAAATTCATCGCCTTGGCATTGGCCCCGCCTCCCTGACGGTTCATAAACATAAAGATCACGGTGATTCCCAAAAATGTGATCAGAAGCGGTACCAGTATGGTTGTAAACCACGAATCCTGGGGAACATCCAGCAGTTTATACTCTATTCCCGCTTTATCCAGAATATCCTGCGTCTTCTCTACATCAGATGTAGTAACTTGTTTTACAGCCCCGCTGTCCTTAAGCGTCACGGTCACAACACCGGTGGGAGCGGTCTTATTCTGCTTAATGATAACATCCTGTACATTTTTATCTTTTACTTCCTGTACAAAGCGCTGGTTTGTCATCTCCTGGTCTTTCACCTGGAATCTGTTTGTAAGCCACAGTGCAAGGAAGACAATCACAATAAATGTAAGAAATGTCGCACCGCCCATGCTTTTATACTTTTTGTTGTTCAATGGTGTGTACTCCTTCCTATTCTACTCCTTCCACCACACCTATATATGGCAGATTTCTATATTTTTGAGCGTAGTCCAGGCCATAGCCGACTACGAATTCGTCCGGTATCTCAAATCCTACATAATCTACTTTCACGTCTTTTTCTCTTCTCTCAGGCTTATCCAGGAGCGTGCACAGATGAAGGCTCTTTGGGTGGCGCTGTCTTAACGTTTCCATAAGATAGTACAATGTTCTTCCGGAATCAATGATATCCTCCACAATCAGGACATCCTTTCCCTCGATCGACTCATCCAGGTCTTTGGCAATACGCACTACTCCGCTGGATGATGTTCTGTTACCATAGCTGCTTACACTCATATAATCGATGGATACCGGCACGGTAATCCTCTTGGCAAGCTCGCACATAAAAAATGCGCCGCCCTTTAAGATGCAGATCAAATGAACCTGCCGTCCCTCATAGTCTTTGCTGATCTGTTTCCCTAATAATTCGATTCTTTCGTCAACTTCTTTTTCTGATACTAAAACCGTAATCTTCTCTGACATCACTTTTTTCCTCCGTTACTTTTATCTCCAGCACCCGGTGCGTCTGCACGGTTATCTGGCAGGCACTGCTCATACGATACCCCAATATCCATATAATCTGCTTCTCATCTGCAATCAACGGAACACAGTCCCGCTCTTCGGACGGTATCTTCTCATTAATAAAATAGGACTTGATCTTCTGGCTCCGTCCGTCTTTATCAATCACAATGCTGTCCCGTCCCTGTCTGGGCCTGATAATCAGGTCACCTTTTATTATATCATAGTCAAACCATTTCGTGTAGGTTTTTTGGGGTGCTTGTTTTGCCGAAAAATCAGCTTGTTTTTCCAGTATACTACAGCATATCGTCAGATTCAGTTCCGGCACCCTGGTAATTCCCGGTACACGTAATTGTATAGGGGCAAAACCCTTTTTCTGCATATCTGTTTTCTTCTTCAGCACAACACCGTCATAATTCCTGACAGCCTTCACTGAATATGGCAGATCCCTGCTTCTGCCGGTCTGTTTCTCAAACAGTCCGGCCACAGCTTCCACATGCGCCATGGTAATATCCCTTTCGGCTCCTGAGGCCCTGCTCAGGCATCTTCTGATCAGAAGGCCCTGCAGCACCCGGTGAAGCTTCCGGTATCCGGCTTCATAAATACAAAGGCTCCCGTCCTTTTGCTTGGCAACGCATTTCTGGCAGGCCTGCTCCGTCTGCATCTCCATATAATCCTGCAGCCCGCGTATCTGCTCCATCGCCTCATTCATATGGCGCACGGCCTGCGCATTGACCTGTTCTTCCAGAACAGGGATCACCTGATGGCGCAGCCGGTTTCTCGTATAGTCATCCTCCTCGTTCGTCTCATCCTGGCAGAACCCGCAGCCAATCTCCTCTACAAACCGCTCGATCTCCCTGCGGTTCAGGCAGAGCAGCGGACGGATGATATTTCCTGCCACAGGCTGAATCCCGCCAAGCCCCTTCAGCCCGGTTCCCCGGGCCAGATTCATAAGGAGCGTCTCCGCGTTGTCATTCTGATGGTGGGCCATAGCAATTTTAGTTCCCCCGCACGCAAGCAGAGTCCTCTCAAAAGCCTCTCTGCGCACAACACGGCCAGCCTCCTCAACAGATTGTTTCCGTTTTTTGGAAATTGATTCCACATTTTCATGATAAACCACACATTTTACATCCTGTTTCCTGCACAGTTCCTGCACAAACACCTCATCGCGCTTAGCATTCTCCCCGCGAAGCCCGTGATTCACATGTACAGCCACAATCTCAATCCCCATCTTCTCACGAAGTTCCAGCAGCACAAAAAGAAGGCATACCGAATCCGCTCCGCCCGATATACCTGCGACAATCTTATCTCCACTCACAATCATCTGATAACGCTCAATAAACCCCAAAACCTTTTCCATAAGTAAACTATAACTAATTTTTGAGGGAAATGCAAGGGGGAGTACGCCTGGCTGAAATGGGGAGGAGGATGCCGGGGAAGAAACGGGTAAGGGCACGGGAAGTGACCCTCTTACGGAGAAGTACTAACACCAAAGACACCGCCCGCGGGGGCACGTACATCATGCAGCGAGAAAGCTTGATGCTTTCTCGCCTTAGGATGTACTGGGAAGTGATTTTGGAAAATCACTTCCCAGCCCCCGCGGGCGGCGTCTTTGGTGTAAGTACTTCTAAACCGTGCGCTCT
>OBZW01000534.1_pt1 | contig 21576 bp, 24 predicted proteins | sample 1477021 | NCBI WGS metagenome assembly OBZW01 (sample SAMEA2580262, study PRJEB22360) | human gut metagenome | biome: human gut; feature: human-associated habitat; material: faeces | place: Denmark | collected 2008/2010
GGGGAATAGAGGGCAGGATTTGATTCACAAAATCAAATCCTGTTGCCGCCGGCGGTGTGAATGCATCGGCATTCACGCCAACTGCGGCATGTCCCTCACTTTTCCTTATTTTTTCTGTTAGATATTCTTAGCCTCACGGCCAGTCGGCAGCAACGGCATGGAAACCCACAGCAGGCGGCAGACACCGCTCTTACTCAGCGCCCCCATACCAGCCAATTCCCCTCCGTCCCCAACCGTTACCAGAGGTTTTTATAGATTTGTACTACATCCGCCTTCCGTGGCACGCGTGGATTTGTATCCGTACACCCATCTGCCATTGCCCCATCTGCCATATGATCTATGGCATTGAAGTACTCTTCTTCAGAGATTGTCCCCATCTGTGATATGGAGAGCGGTATATCCATCTCTTTCAGCATGAACTGTACCCAGTTTACGAGTGATCTTACCGTCATGATCTTATTATAACTGCTCAGTCCCAGCAGCTGTGCCACTGTGGAGTATCTTTTCACAGCCGGCAGGTACTCCGTACGGCTCTTGCTGTGCTTGTTGATATCACTGTTGAACTCAATGATATGGGGAAGCAGCATTGCGTTTGCCCGTCCGTGCGGGATGTGGAATGTTGCGCCAAGCTGATGTGCCATTCCATGGTTTAGTCCCAATGACGCGGAATTGAATGCCAGCCCTGCCAGGCAGGATGCGGAATGCATCTTCTGGCGCGCATGGGTATCATTTCCGTCCAGATATGCACGGAGCAGGAATACGCCGCAGATTTCGATTGCTTTCTCTGCAAGCGCCGTTGAAAAATCATTTCTGTTTGTGCTTACACAAGCCTCGAGCGCGTGCGTAAATACATCCATTCCGGTGTCCGCTGTAATTGAAGGCGGCACACTCTTAACAAGCTCGGCATCCAGGATTGCCTCATCCGGTGTCAGATCTCTGGAAACCAGAGGGTATTTCATCTGTTCTTTCGGATCGGATACAACCGCGAAGGATGTAACTTCTGAACCAGTTCCGCTTGTTGTCGGTATTGCGATCAATCCGACTTCCCCGTAATTGTCCACACGAAGTGCAAACTCACGGATTGATTTGGAGGAATCAATGGCAGATCCCCCGCCGACTGCGACAATCGCGTCCGGCTTATATTCCAGCATCTTTTTGACACCTTCACTGATTTTTTCGATCGGAGGATCCGGCACAACATCCTTAAAAATGTCAAATTCTATCTTTCCCTTTTTAAGAGGATCGGTAATCAGATTAATCATACTGCTCTGAGCCATAAACGGATCAGTGATTACCAGTACCTTGTTGTATGGAATTTCTGCCAAACGATCCAGCGCCTGATCGCCAAAATATACTTTAGTCTTAATCTCAAAGCTTTTCATAGTGTTTTTCCTTTATTCCGGGTAGATGCACTCTATCCCTAACTCTTCAAATGCCTGAAGCCATTTGGCCTCGGGTTTTTCATCAGTAACAACAGTCGTTATATCTTCCAGCATTCCGATCGCTGTAAACGCAATTTGATCAAATTTACTGCTGTCTATTGCCAGAATCTTCTGTTTTCCTGATTCCAGCATGGTTTTCTTGTTGTTCGCGTGAAGCTCATCCGAATCTGTAAGACCGGAAGCAAGGTCAACTCCTTTACAGGAAATTATCGACTTATCCACGTGATAAGAACGAAGCATCTTATCCGTCTGCGGCCCCACGAGCGCAAATGAACCTTCCCTGGATACGCCCCCGGTTGACAGTACGCTCCAGTCAGGCACATCAAACAATTCAATGATAATCTCAATTGAATTTGTGATCAGCGTCAGGTTTTTTTTCTCTTTTAATGCCTTTGCGATATAAACTGCTGTCGAGCTGCCGTCCAGCATGAGGCTGTCTCCATCGTGGACCATTTTGTTCACAAGTTCTGCAATCCGCTGTTTTCCAACAACATTGCGGTTCTTTCGGATATTAAATGGAAGATCGATGTTCACATTTTCATTGATAACTGCTCCGCCATAGCTTTTTATGGCATAGCCGTCATTCACCAGTTTTTCCAGATCCCTTCGGATTGTCTCTTCAGACACATCATATATCTGGCTCAGCTCACTTACCACTACACGCCGTTCAGCCTGAAGCTTTTCTAATATTTCATTCCGTCTCTCTATTGCGAGCATCACATTGCCTCCCGGTCATATTGCCCTGCCTTGCCCTTCTGAACACACTGCAGCGGGCTATACAGCAAATATATGTTTCGAATCATGCAGCTGTGCAGTTAATGCACAATTTTGTGCTGAACAATTGCGAATGATTATAATATCGCTTCGCGGATCTGGGCATCCGGGTGCGCGATCACAGATGAATCCAGGTACATTCCCTGGTCTGCCACTGCAGCCTTTGCCCTCTCGATAGCAGCTTCTACGGCTGCCACATCACCTGTCAGCATCAGATAAGATTTCCCACACATTCCTCTGGCAATTCTGAGTTCAATCAGATCGACAATCGCTGTCTTCGCAGCCTCATCTGCAGCCACAATGATTGAGGTGGCATCGTAAGTCTCCATAATTCCGAGAGCAGATACATCTTCGATCTTAGTAGCCCCATAGATTGCCGGGAAAATGGATTTGTGCGGGTTGCCGAGTACAAAACTGTTGATCAGATGTTTCCCATGCAGGGCTTTGGAAGTCTCAACCGCAGCATTTACCGCGCTCAAATCTCCTGAGATAATTACGATATATTTTCCCGGACATACTGTCTGGGCCTCAATGATACTAACTTCAGAAGTCTTTACCATAGCATCTGCTGCTACAACACCTGCTGAAACAGTCTTATATTCTACCATTCCAATTGCCTTACTCATTGCCTGCACGTCCTTCCTGCGTTTCTATGATTATATATTTCTCATTTACTTCACTAACCGTACCGTCTATACTTGCATGTATTCCCACACTCAAGCCTTTACCCGGTTCGGCTATCATCTGTCCCTGCGTTACTTTATCACCACGTTTTACAATCGCAGATGCAGGTGCGCCTATGTGCTGGCTTAACAGGATCTTCACTTTTCTTACAGGAACTGCAGTCTCATCAAGAGGCGCCTCCCTGTCATATTTTGTAAGATCCAGTCTTGCCATAAGGCGTTCCATCGGCACCTTACGGTACTCTCTCTCTTCCCCCACCGGTTTGGGTATAACACCCTGCGGAGGTTTGAGTCCGTTGGCACGCAGGCCCGCTTTATATTCTGCCATTAATGATCTCGGTGACAATCCCTGCATACAGGAATACATTTCGCACAGACCACAGGAAGAACAAAACATGGTATTTATAAATATGTTTGGTTCCTGTAAATCTTTACAGGTTGCCGCACGCATAAACAAATGCGGCTCTATCGGATGTCCAAGCCGGTTTCTCGGACATAAATCCGTACACATCGTACACTGGCAGCAGCAAGCCGCTGCACGTTTTAAATCGATCGATGATTTTCTTCTTTTCTTTTGAATAATCAGGTGTTCCTCCGGCAGTACCAGCACGGCATTAGTCGTCTTGGTAACCGGCTGTGAACCGCTGCCGATAAATCCCATCATCGGGCCTCCGATGAAATATACCGGATCCCTGGCAGTGACATTGCCGGCCAGCCTGACGGTCTCTTCAATCGTCGTTCCGATCGGTACCCGCACCGTTACCGGGCGCTCTACCTCAGCCACGACAGATACCAGCTTATCCGTTACCGGCGCCTGCTGGTTAAGTGCTCTGTATACGTTGTATACAGTCTCCACATTGAATACGGCTACACCGCTCTCAATTGGAAGCCCTCCCGGCCTTACTACTTTACCAGTCACTTCATAGATCAGAACAACTTCGTCTCCGGCCGGATATACTTCATCCAGCAGCCCAAGCCTGACCTCGGGATATTCACCGATGACTTCTTCCAGAGCCTCAATTGTCTTTTTATAAGCCTTTTTAATTCCGATGACTACTTCTTTTGCACCTACAACCTGCCCCATCATATGGAAGGTCTCAACGATTTCCTGTGCATACTTCTCAAGCAGCTGCCTGTGCAGCCGAAGAAGCGGTTCACACTCTGCACAATTCAGGATGATTGTTTCAGCACGTTCATCTAGCTTTGCATATGTAGGAAAACCTGCACCACCTGCACCAACTATACCGTTTAACTGCAATATGCTGCTCAATTCTTTCATATCCATCATTTCATTACTCCAGTCCTGTTCCATCGTCAATAATTCCAACAATTGCTGCATCAATAGGTGCATCCGGCATTCCGGAACCAATTCTGGCCGCGCTGCCCTGTGCTACCAACACATACTCACCTATACCCGCACCAATCTTATCAATCGCAATCAGCTGATTCGCACCATTCTGCATATGCTCCAAGACATCCACAATCATAAACTTATTGCCGACCAGATTCTCACATTTGCGTGTTGAAACAACACTTCCTTTCACTTTTCCTATCAGCATAGCATCCTCCTCTTGCGGCTATAATCTTCAGTGTTTGATACTAGTACAATTACCCCGCACAGACGGCGCGTCAGTGCCGGAACTGTCCGGTACCGGAAAAGCCTGCGGGATGAATCCCCTTCGTCTGCTGCGGGGTGTTTTACTTAATGATTCTTACGGTATCTCCTGTCGCAATTTTCGCTGCATTCGCTTCATCTGTATCGATATGCATCTCAAGAGTAAAGCTGTCGTCAACGCGGATCTGAACATGGTTGAATACGGTTCCTCTCTCGTTGTCTGCCTTCACAGATACAATGTCCCCATCATGAACACCGGCTGCCATTGCATCTTTCGGTGACATATGGATATGCCTTTTTGCAATAATGCATCCTTCATCCAGATAAATAGCCCCTTTTGGCCCAACGACTGCAATTGCCGCCGAGCCGGCGGTGTTGCCGGATTCGCGGATCGGCGCCTTTACCCCGAGACGGATGGAATCTGTTGCAGACACCTCCACCTGGGATTTGCTTCTTACAGGTCCTAAGATCCTGACATTCTCTATCGCTCTAAGCTTCAGGCCGACAATTGTTACCAGTTCGTTCGATGCAAACTGGCCGCCCATCAGCTCTTTTTTCTTCGTCAACTGATATCCCGGACCAAACAGGGCCTCAACGTGCTCCTGTGTGAGGTGGATATGTCTCGCGGACACTCCGATTGGCACAAGATATCCGGTATCTCCGGAAGCTTTCTGCTTCTCAACTGCTTCCAGTACCATTTTGGTAATCAATGCTACATTGTTATTGTCCATATCAATTCTCCTCATTAAGTATTCACAGGCCTTACGCATCTGCCTGAGGAAGAGACGTAAGGCCGTAAATCTTTAGCTGAACTTATCTGTTCAAGAACACATACTCCGCAAACCCATGAAAATCGCCTGCAGCGATAGGGCTTGCTTTTGGCTGTTCAGCGCTTTCGTACATACTGTGCAGTAAATACACAGTCCTGTACTGAACAATACACTAACGCTTATTATTTCACTGCTGGAAGAATTTTTTCTACATCGCTGTGTGGTCTTGGGATTACGTGGGTTGCTACTAATTCGCCAAGTCTTCCTGCTGCCTCTGCACCTGATTCAACTGCAGATTTAACAGCTCCAACATCTCCACGAACCATTACTGTTACCAGTCCGGAACCGATCTTCTCTGTTCCTACTAATACTACATTAGCAGCTTTGAGCATGGTATCTGCTGCTTCGATTGATGCTACTAAACCTCTTGTTTCAACCATTCCTAATGCTTCCTGTGACATTCTTTTTTCCTCCTTTAATTGAATCTTTTCTTCTACCTGTTCTGCTTGCTGCGCCGACTGTTTCACCCGCTGGATGGTCTTGGCCGGCGCCTTCGCAGTCGTCGTTTTTCTGGCGGATGCAGCTTTCGCAGTGCCAGCTGTCTTTTTCGCCGTGCTTTTTGAAGTGCCGGCCGCCCTGGCTGTGCTTTTTTTGGCTGCACCTTCCGGCTTGGAAGTGTCTGGTGCTTTCTCCCCGCCGCTTGGTTTATTATCTTCTGCCATTTAACTGCCTCCTAACTTACCCGGTTCGCGCTGTTATTGATCAGCTTCAGTATCTCCCCGTGAGGATTTGCAATCACCACATGCGCTACTGGTTCTTTAATTCCGTTTGCAGCAGCAGTTTCAATGGCTTGCGATACAGCTGATACGTCTCCGCGGATAATGATGGTTACAAGTCTTCCACCTAACTTTTTTTCCCAGGTGACAAGCTGCACTTCTGCTGTCTTGCACATAATATCAATGGCAACCACCGCCGCTGTCACACTTGGGATTTCAAAAAATCCATACGCCTGTCCCATGAGACTGCTCCTTTACTCATTCTTCTTGCTGCTCCCTGTTGCAATGACAGGAAGAACTGCAGTCATCTTCGGTTCCTATACAGTAGGAAGAATTTTCTCTACGTCGTTGTGTGGTCTCGGGATTACGTGTGTTGCTACTAATTCGCCAAGTCTTCCTGCAGCGTCAGCGCCAGTTTCAACTGCAGCTTTAACAGCTCCTACGTCTCCGCGAACCATAACTGTTACCAGTCCGGAACCGATCTTCTCTGTTCCAACTAATGTAACCTCAGCAGCCTTTGTCATTGCATCTGCAGCCTCGATTGCTGCTGTCAGTCCTCTTGTTTCTACCATTCCTAATGCTAATTGTGCCATTTTCATTTCCTCCTAAACTTCTTTTACATAGATTTTATTTGGTTTGCCTTTATCTAAACCGCTCAGCTTCAGCATCTTTTCCGTATCCTCTGTGGGTCTTGCAATTTCGTATTCAGCTACAACTCCTGCAAGTTCTTCTGCTTTCATTTTCGCTGCGTCTAATGCTGCCTGAACATCGGATACGCTTCCGCGAAACTTGATCATAACAATAAGCGGTACGGGTAATTCATCTGCATTTGCCGGTTTATTCTTGTCAAAAGTCTCCAGACTCACATCGCCCGCTTTGCATCCGGCATCCGCCGCCGCAAATGCTGTTGCCAGTCCGAATACTTCCAACATGCCTACTGCTTCTCCCATGTCAATTCTCCTTTTTGGGATTGCTGCTATTTATTAACAATAGCGATCTTCAGACCTTCCATCTTCAGGTTCGTCTGATGAGCCTCGTTGATCTGATCCAGCGGGAATTCGTGTGTGATCAGGTCATCCATCGGAAGTCCGATTCCTTTTGCTCTCTTTAGGAAATCGAATGTTGTCGCATAATCTCTTAATGTATATACCCAGGAACCAACTAATGTGATTTCCTTAGAGCACAGGTCAAAATGCGGGTTGATTGTAGCGTCTCCGCCGTTGATGAAGAATCCCAGTTCGCAAAGCCCGCCGCCGTTGCGGATAAACTTATAAATGTTGGCATGTGCAACCGGTGATCCTGTACACTGGAATGCGAAGTCTGCCGGATGTCCGTCAAACGCTGCCTTAACGCCGTCTGCCAGAGCCTCAATCCCCTTGAAATCCTTGAAGTTTACAGAGCGCTCAGCCCCCATCTTCTTTGCAAAGTCGAGTCTCTTCTGCTCTCCGTCTACAGCTACAATGTTCTCGATGCCCATTGTGCGGAGAACTGCGATACAGATCAGACCGATGGGGCCGCATCCCTGTACAACAACTCTGCTGTTGAATCTCAGGATTCCTGTTGTCTTTGCTCTCTCTACAGCATGAATCAGTACTGCACATGGTTCGATCAGGATTCTGGACTTCAGGTCCAGGTCGCTTACGTTGAATACGGTAGAACCCTCACGGATCACGATGTAATCTGAGAACCAGCCGTTCAGATGAATGTCATCATCCGGGAGAAGTCCGTATACATCAGCGCCGCCTACGTTCTGTTTGTTCAGATCGTACATTGTGATGTCCGGATCATCCTTGAAGATCATACAGGTTACAACCTTGTCACCCACCTTCAGTTCTTTACCTGCGCTGTCGATCTTTACGTTCTTACCCATCTTTACGATCTCTCCGGTTCCTTCATGTCCAAGGACAACCGGGATCAGGCCGAATGGGTCTCTCTTGAATTCATGGGCGTCAGTACCGCATACGCCGCATCCTTCAACCTTTACAAGAATATCTCCGTCTCCCAGCTCAGGAATCGGGAATTCTTTGATATCATAGTGTTCCAATGCTGTCAACATAGCCACACGAGCAGTTTTTGGAACTGCCTGGTTTCCTGCTGTTGTATTTGCTGCAGGAGCAGCCTTTTCGCCCAGCATACTTTCCAGTACCTGTTTAACGACTGCTTCTACATTTGCGGAATTCATTTCCATTTTATTTCCTCCTGTCTTAACGAATGCATAAACTGTCTGACATGACACAGCGTCTTCTCTTTGTGAAACTGCTCGCGCTTGTAAGGCCTTCGCCTGTCCTGCTGGCGATTGTGAATGTACAGAAGCCCTCGCCCCCGAACCCGATTGCCGCATATGACGGGCCGTTCTTTACAAGAATCGCAGTGTCAATGGCTTTTGCATACTTCGTGATGTTGTCTACGTTCTTGGAATGTATGTGTGCGGAATGTCTGTTGCCGTGTTCCAGCCATACAGCCTGTTCAACCGCATCATCAAAATCTTTTGCCCTGACTACGCCGAGGATCGGCATCATTAGTTCTGTTGCAATCAACGGATGCTCCTTCGGTCCCTCAAATGTGATACACCTGATGTTATCCGGAACACTCACACCGATCATTCCCAGAAGCGTCTTCGCATCTCTGCCCACGCACTTTCTGTTCAGTCTGCCGTCTTTCAGGACAACTGCCGTCAGGGCATCCTGCTCTTCCTTAGAAGCCAGGTAACATCCCTGCTCGCTTACCATATAGTGCATTAATTCGTCTGTGACAGAGTCCACAACTACGATTTCCTTCTCAGCGATACATGGCAGGTTATTGTCGAATGTACATCCGTTTACAATATCTTCTGCTGCTTTCCGGATATCTGCTGTCTCGTCTACAAGTGCCGGCGGGTTGCCTGCCCCTGCTCCGATTCCCCTCTTGCCCGAGGAAAGGACGGCTGTTACAACTCCCGGTCCGCCTGTTGCTGCGATCAGATGAATATCTTTGTGTTTCATCATGATGCTGCTTGATTCCAGTGTCGGCTTCTCTACCGTGCATGCGATGTTGTCCGGACCGCCCGCCTCAAGAGAAGCTTCATTAATCATGTTGATCGCATAGATTGATGTCTTGATCGCTCCCGGATGAGGATTAAACACAACTGTATTGCCGCCGGCCAGCATGCCGATTGTATTACAAAGTACGGTCTCACTGGGGTTGGTACACGGAGTAATCGCACCGATCACACCAAACGGCCCCATTTCTATCAGTGTCAGGCCTCTGTCCCCTGACCATGCAGTTGTTGTGATGTCTTCCGTTCCCGGCGTCTTCTCCGCAACTAACTGATGTTTTAAAATCTTATGCCCGACATTTCCCATGCCTGTCTCCTGTACGCCCATGCGTGCAAGTATCTCGGCATTCTCAACTGTCTTCTTTCTGATGTTGGATATGATTTTTTCTCTTTGATCCATGGACATTCTGCCCACGATCTTCTGCGCTTTTTTCGCAGCTTCTATTGCTTCATTCATATCAGCAAATACGCCGTGGTTTCCTGATACTTCGGAAGCAATCTGCATCTTTGCCATGACTTCTGAAACGATGTCCTGGATCATCTGTTCATTTACAGACACGCTAATACCTCCTCGAAAACTTCTCTGCCATAAGCGGCTATTGCGGTATCTTCCTCAGCGGTACCGCCGCTCACACCCAAGGCCCCGATTATTTTTCCATCTGCTTCAAGCGGCTCCCCGCCGCCAAATATAACGATTTTCCCTTCATTCGTGAATTGGATTCCGTACAAAGGCTGTCCCGGCTGGCTTAGATGGCTAAGCGCCTCTGTGGACATCTTGAGGCTCGCTGAAGTAAATGTTTTATTGATCGCAATATCAAAGCTTGCTATGTAGGCCCCATCCATACTCTGAACCGCAACAGGCCTGCCCGCCTGGTCTGACACGGCGGCCACCACATTGACGCCCATGCTGGCAGCCTTTGCAGTCACTTTTTCGATCAGTGCATTGGCAGCCTTCAATGTCATCTTATGCTTGTGGCACCTGCATACATGTCCTTTTTCGTGATGAGAACCACTTTCCTTCATCTGGCCCAGTACCGCTTTTACGGCATTGGTAATATCCTGTTCGTTCATAGCAGTCTCCTAATATAATTTGATTCTGCCCGCGGGACGTTCTTTTTGGAACCTCCTTTGGGTAAGCTTTCTTACAGTCCCAGCTGATCCATCACTTTCTTTGTGATAGATGCAACTAAATCAGCATCTGCAGTGGAAGCTTCCGGTGCAGCAGCACTGCATGATCCTCCGCAGCTGTGGCAGCTTGGCTTGCCTGCTTTTGCGTTCGGGCATACGTTTGCAGGATGTTTTCCTGGAAGTCCCATTTTTCTTCTGATTTCATACAGCTTGTCCATCTGCTCTTTGTTGAACTCCTGTGGCTCGCCAAGCATCTTTGACTGATACAGAAGCTGTGCGTAGAATTCCAGGGATTCCATCTTGTGGTATGCGCTCAGAAGGCTGTCTGAGTATGCAAGCGCTCCGTGGTTCTCAAGCAGAACTGCATCGAAATACTGTAAGTGCTCAGAAACAGCGTCCGGAATCTCCATTGTAGAAGGTGTGCCGTATTTTGCGATCGGTACGCATCCCAGAGCGATAACAGCTTCCGGCATGATCGGCTGTGTCAGCGGAATACCGCAGATAGCAAATGTTGTCGCGTACAGAGGGTGAGCATGTACTACGGAGTTTACGTCCGGTCTTTCTTTATATACACGCATGTGCATCTTTATCTCAGAAGAAGGTCTGAATCCTTTGTTTGCCTGCAGTACATTACCTTCAGCGTCTACTTTGCAGATATATTCCGGTGTCATGAATCCTTTGCTGACACCTGTTGGTGTACATAAGAATTCATTGTCATTCAATTTAACAGAGAAGTTTCCATCATTTGCAGCAACCATCCCGCGGTTGTACACTCTTTTACCGATTTCACACATTTCTTTTTTGATTTCGTATTCGTTTTGCATCCTTTTTTTCCTCCTTGGATTCTTAAAACAAAACTAAACATTTGTTTTTTGTTGTTTCTAACTCGATATTACCACACAATCCCACAGTAGTCAACTTATTATTGTGTTGGATTTGTTGTTTTCTCTATCCTTTTTCAGCCTCTTCCAGCTCCCACGGAAGCACATCCCCTTCTTCTTTTAAGTACTCCAGAATTTCCGGAATTCCCTCATAATTTTTCGAGTCAACGAAGAAGATTTTCTTGCAGCCTGTCAGCCTGAGCCACCTCTCGGCGCGCTCTACATTTGCATTCTTATCATGGATCTTTGTCACAATGCCGATGACTTCCCGGTTGCACATAGCCGTACAGCATGGCGGATAAAGGGAATACGGCTCCGTTGCCGATATCAGGAGCCCAACAACATCCGCCTCATAGGAGTATAACGCAAGGGCGTATCCCAAATGCTTGGTCTGGGCGTATTCCCCCGGAGTGTCTATGATAACATCGAAGTTATTCACATACTGTGTTTTGTGATACTGGATTTTTTCACCTTTTAATGCCTGGGTCAATGTGGTTTTCCCACATTCGCTCCTGCCCATCAATACGATTTTCTTCATATTTATTAAGTCCTTGTTATCTCACATACAGAGAAGCCCATCTTATCCCTCACATAATCCAGAACTGCGCGGATCGCGGCCTCTGTCTCTGAAATCGTACCGGTTACAATCAAAGTACCGCTGAAACGGTCTACGAATCCCAGCTCGATCCCCGCCGCTTTAATTGCAATATCTGCCGCAATAATAGCGGTTTCTGCGGGACTGATTGTAAGTACGCCAATTGCTGACTTACTGTATTCCACCCTTGGGTCCAATCCCAGCTTTTCATACAATGTGATATCCGGACTTGCAATCAAGTGGGCGATTGTTATTTCCTTACCGGGAACCAGTTCCTGTACGATTCTTTCCGGCATTTGTTCATAACTCATGTTTCCTAGCCTCCTATCTGACATTCAATTCCGGATGCCAGTTCTGCAGTTTTGAGCAGCATTTCCATCGTTTCGTTTGACGGCGGCTCTATATTCCCCATCAGGTATTCTCTTCCCAGCCCTTCGTACTTGTCCTGACCTAGTCTGTGGTAGGGAAGCAGGTGAAGCCTTTTTACGCTGCCCAGTCTTTTTGTATACTCTGCGATATCCCGGATCTCTTCGTTTGTATCGTTAAATCCCGGAATGACAGGTACCCGGATACTTAGCTCCGTCATGCCTGACTTTGCAATCTTCATCGCATTTTCCAGCATCAGTTCATTGGAGCGCCCGGTGAATGCTTTATGCTTTGCCGGATTCATATGTTTGATATCCAGCAGGTACTGATCCAGATACGGGAGCAGGCCCTCGATTACTTTGTAATCGGCGCATCCCATGCTTTCCATCGCCGTGCTGATTCCGGCTTCAGATGCCGCCCTCAAAAGCGCAGCGGCAAATTCGGGCTGACACAGGCTCTCGCCTCCCGACAGCGTCAGGCCGCCTCCGGTCCTGCGGTAATAGGTACGGTCTTTTTCAACCGTCTCCATCACTTCTTTTACAGTGACGTCCTCTCCGATTACCTTTGGCTCCCCCTGTACCATCATGGTCTCGATCTCAAACTGCTGCGATTCCGGATTACAGCACCACCGGCATCTCAGAACACAGCCCTTCAAAAATACAATCGTCCGTATTCCGTTGCCATCGTGGATAGAATATCTCTGTATATCGAAAATGCGGCCTTTCGTATTTAAATAATCTTCCATGCTGCGATTCCTCTCTTCCATCAGAAGCCCTGTTCCGTTCTCCGGATGATATCATCCTGAAGCGATTTGGAAAGCGTGGTGAACAAAGCGCTGTATCCGGCTACCCGGACAACCAGATGCTTGTACTGCTCCGGATTCTTTTGTGCATCCAGCAGTGTTTCACGGCTGACTACATTAAACTGCATATGGCTTCCCTTCTGATCAAAGTAGGAACGGATCAGGCCTACGAAGTTCTCAAGCCCTCTCCTGCCGCTCAATGCGGATGGGTGGAACTTCTGGTTAAACAGTGTCCCGTTGGATGCAATATAGTGATCCAGCCTGGAGACAGAATTCGCTGCCGCAGTCGGGCCGTTTATGTCTTTCCCTGCGGACGGTGAAACGCCGTCGGCAACCGGTGTATGTGCAAGACGCCCATCCGGTGTGGCGCCTGTCTGTGCCCCCAGCGGAACATTGGCAGATACCGGGTATAAGCCTGCCTGGAATATACCGCCTCTTGGATTCTTATAATTCTGCAGAGGCTTCGTATATGTATAGGCCACATCTCTTGCAAAAGCATCCACTTCAGGAATATCATTACCGAACTTCGGAACTTCCTCAATCAATTTGAGGATACGTTCTCCGTTTGCTTTTACTTCCGGAGCCTCTGAAGCGGCTACTACCGTTTTCAGAATTGCTGCAACCTCGCGCTCAGTGACAGCCTGTCCGGCCGCTTTCATACCGCCTGCAATCTCTGCAGTCATGGACGCAACATCCTCACCGCTTAAGCCTTTGCCGTAGTTTGTAGCCAGGGCCTCTTTGAGTTCCTTCATCGTAACTTTCTTTTCCTCGTAAACCAGCTTTTTCACTGCAAACAGGGAATCTGCCATGTTCGCGACTCCGAATCCCTGAGGGCCGGTAAAGTTGTAGACTGCTCCGCCTTCCTGCACCGTCTTCCCTTTCTTCATACAATCATCGACCATAGAAGAAAGGAACGGAAGCGGGCATCTCTCTGCATGGGCAACGTCAATGGCATTGTCCGCATTCACCAAAAGTTTGATCGCGTAATCCATCTGAATCTTATATGCATGGTAGAATTCCCCGAAGGTCTTCATATCTTCTACCCGTCCAGTCTGCGGCCCTACCTGCACCCCTTTATCCTTGCCGTTGTTAAAAACCAGCTCCAGCGGACGGCACATATTAAAGAATGCCGCATCATGCCAGCCCTCTGTCTTACCTGCCTTCTGAGGTTCAACACAGCCGATAATATTGTAATCCCTTGCATCCTCCAGCGTCAGTCCTCTGCTCACCAGGGAGGGAATAATCACTTCGTCATTGTAATACGCCGGAAGTCCGATACCTGTACGGGTCAGTTCCGCCGCTTTAATAAGGAATTCATGAGGTGAACCGTTCCATACTCTCACGGACAGGGAAGGCTGCGGAAGGTAAACATGCATGGATGCCTCAATGCTCATAAAAGATAAATCATTCGTTACATCAATCCCTTCCTCATTCTGACCTCCTGCGATCAGATTCTGGAAAAGGCTGTATCCTGCAAATCCCTCTGCTGAAACAGCATCACGGCACTTATTCAGGTCATTTAACTTCACCCAGATGCAGTCCATCAGTTCCTGCGCAAATTCTCTTGCTATCTTTCCACTGTCCAAATCCTTCTTATAATAAGGATACATATACTGGTCAAATCTTCCCGGAGAGATTGAGTGTCCGCTGGATTCTATCTGAAGCAGCTGCTGTACAAACCAGAATGACTGGCATGCTTCATAAAATCCCGATGCCCCTTTTTCCGGAACATTTGCACAATTTTGGGCAATCTGAAGCAGCTCTTTTTTGCGTATCATATCCGAACACTTTTCCGCCTCTTCCAGAGCCAGCTTTGCATAGCGTCTGGCATAGGTAACGACAGCATCACAGCTGATCATAACTGCTTCCAGAAATCTCGACTTCTGCTGATAATCACCATCGGCCAGGCACAGCTTTGCCATCTCGGCTTCCGCTTTAGCCTTTATACCGGAGAATCCAATTTCCAGGACTTCTCCATACTTCACCGTAACATGGCCTACGCCATTATAAAAATAATTGCCCGGTGTGAAAATGTTATGTTCCATAGCAAGCAGTGTCTCAGGCTCCATATAGGAGGTAGCCAGCTCACTTGTTGTCTTTCCCTTCCAGTATGCATTGGCCTGCTTCAGCTCCGCCTTGGTCTGATCTGATATATAGAACGGATCTGCACTTCTGTTCTCCACGGTTTCAAATTCCTCTTCCAGCCACTCATACGAAAATTCCGGATAAGTCTGACAGCCTCTTGGCGCAAGCGTTGTGCTGCCTACAATCAGCTCCAGGTCCCGGATGATAATCGGAATGTTTTCCAAAATATGCTGAAATGCCTTTGCACGGCGGATAATCACCGGCTCGCTCTCTGTCTGCTTATATGATTCCGTCAAAAGAACAGCTCGAGCTGATTCTATCTCCGGCATCTTGGCATACAGGTTCTCCACAAGCTTTGGAATACGATCCGACTTTGGTATGTCCGTACTGTCATAGGTATATAATCCCATTTACTTTGTTACTCCTTTCCTTATGTATAAATACAGCCTGCATCTATACATAGAATATTAACCTTCAGAAGATAAATCAGAGTTTAGCCTGCGGCGGTGGCACCGCAGCATCTGCTTACACTGCAATATGCATCCCCCGCCGGGTTTTAATGAATCTCCACCCAGTCTTAATTATTATACTTGAACACTGCTCAGAAGTCAACACGAAGCAACATGATTTAAACGATTTTTATATGTGAATCCAACTAATCCCAATACTTATTTTGTTGTTTTTGTTGGTATTTTCATTTTTTATTTTAGTTTTTTATTGACAAACCAAAGAGCATCGCGCATACTATAAATTAGGGTATTTATAATGAAAGTGTTCATTTCGTTACTATGCATGGTTTATGGGCCGTGAATCGTAACTTCATTTATTACTGATAGAAAGGCCTAAAAGATATGTCTTCTTTCCAATTTGATATACATACACACACAATAGCAAGCGGACATGCCTCTACTGCAACCATCACAGACATGGCAAAAGCCGCTGCTTCCAGGAATCTGAAAATGCTCGGAATATCCGACCACGGCCCTGCCACCTGCGGCGGCGGAAAGCCCTCTTATTTTCGCAGCCTGTCCTATGCCCAAAAGGAGCGTCTTGGAGTTGAGATGCTTTATGGTGCGGAAGCAAATATTTTAAATAATGAAGGAAAGCTGGATCTGGAGGATTCCATACTTGCAAAACTGGATTATGTAATCGCCAGCATTCACAAGCCGGTCAAAAAACCCGGCAACATGGAGGAGAATACAGCCGCATACATTGCAGCCATGAAAAATCCCTATGTCCGTATTATCGGGCACTGCGATGATGTAAAGTATCCGGTTGATTATCTGGAAATTGTAAAGGCGGCCATGAAATATGATGTTCTTCTGGAGATAAACAACAGTTCCTTAAGCCCTGACGGCTACCGGGGAGATACCCGTTTTAACGACTTGATGATCTTAAATCTATGCAGGCATTATCATTACCCGGTTATATTCGCAAGTGACAGCCACGGCACAAAGCATGTCGGAGACTTTACTTTTTCGCTGGAACTGGCGCAGCTTGCCGGGATGCCGGATTCTCTGATCATGAATTATTCTCTAAAGGCTTTCAAATGTTTTCTGGAGAGGTCCCGTCAGGATGTCTGATGAATTATGTGATCGGCTGAGTGTTCCATCTTGAACTCTTTATGGAACATTCAGCCGGTCACATCAGTTATCTGGCATACTAAAGCTTCAGGCGGTATGACAGGATTCTTATGCCGGCCTTCCCCACCCTTTTGCAAAACCCTCCGGGCAGCTGCTCATCCCAGTTTATGATGAGCTCATCGAGGGGCATGTGCAGCATCTGGCTTAACGTGTAGAAGTTGTCCAGAGATGGCAGTGTTCTCCCTCCAAACCAGCCATAGACCGACTGGGGACATGCCAGGCCAAGGCATTCGCAGATCTTTTTCACGGGTATGTTATGAATCTTGCAGACAAAACGCAGCCACCTTCCTGTTCTTGCCATCTGAATCCCGGGGTAACGGCTTATCTTGGATAGATCTTCTTTTTTTCGTCCCCCCTCCGCCGGACCGCCTCCCGCTTTGTTCTGTTTTTCTTTCATCCGTCCTCACATCCTTTTTCATTTATCAGGGCTGCAGCATGTTTCTCAATTCCCTGTCCATGGTGAATCATATCCTGTAAGCAGGCAGTGAAAAACATGTCCCTTAGCTCTGCCCTTCCTTCCCGTTCCATCATAACACAGGCGGCACAAATTTAGCTACTGCTTAGTATGTCAAGCAGTTTGTAACTGCATGACTCTGTCTGCCTTTGCATGTAAAATAGATCTATATCAAATGTAAAGGAGGCGCTCTATGAGTAATTTTAAAGACCTTTCCCCGGACAGCCAGCCAAATGATAATTCTATGAAGCCTGTATTAAATGGCGCAAAGTCGGAAAGCTGTTTACCTGACTGGATTGCCCGGAAACAGGGGCAGTGCTCCCGCCAGGATTATGAATTGCTGCCTTCTTCTCTTCATGCCCAGCTAATGAACGGATATATTCTAACCCGTCCTCCTGTTTCATTTTTGCATCAGGCTGTCATCACGGAATTACTCTGCCAAATTGTAGCATATGGCAAAGAATCTTATTCTCCCTGCAAAGCTGTTACCTTTCCCGTTCGTTTTTACCTCAATGGGGGAAATACTATACTGATTCCCGATATTGCCATAATTCTGCATCCCGGCAGAATCATTGGATATAAGATCACAGAAGTTCCTGTTTTCGCTGCAGAAGTTGTTTCACCTGACAGCAAAGATCTGGACTGTTCTGTAAAGGTTCATTTGTACAGGGAGCTGGGAGTCCGCGAGTACTGGATTATTGACGGACAGAAACAGACGGTAACCGCCTGCCTGTATCATTCGAAGGAAAAGGATGAAATGGAGGAATACAGCTTTTCTGACAGAATACGTGTGCATACGGTAGAAGGGCTTTATCTGGATTTTAAGCAGCTTAGGGAATAGACTATCATTACGCTTGTGAAAAGTTTCTATGATAAACGAAAAAAGTAATCGCCCCGTCTTGGCAGGATAGGCGATTACTCTTTGCAGTAACATCTTACCCGGTACGGATAGGCTTCATCTATCAATCCCGGCTGTCTTGTTAAGTATATTATAACAAATTTGTCTTGAATGTCAATTTTAGATTTTCTTCTTATATCTAACCTCTGTCCACGTTTTACTAAAGATCATCTAAGGTTAAGCTCTTTTAGAAAGTACTTCTGCCTCATAGTTCTGTACTTCTTTAAACCAGTCTTCTCTTTCCGGAACATTGTTGATTTCGCAGAAATAATTCCATACATCGCCAAACGGATAGCATTTCAGTTCTTCCTGCATTGCCATCAGCTCTGTAAACTGCTGTGTATCCTGCAGTTCTTTCAGCCGTGCATTCGGGCTTAACATCGCGCACATCAGAGCCTTCTGCATATTTCTCATGCCCACTACCCATGCGGAGATTCTGTTAATACTTGCGTCAAAGAAGTCAAGGCCGATGATCACTCTGTTCAGAGCATCATTTCTTACAATCTCTTTTGCAATCTCTTTTGTCTCATCATCCAGCAGTACTACATGGTCACTGTCCCAGCGGATTGGTCTTGTTACATGAAGGGCAATCTTATCATTGAACAGAAGCATAGATGAAATCTTATCAGAAACGACTTCTGTCGGATGATAATGTCCATTGTCCATCAGAGGCACAATCCCCTTGTTCATTACATAATTCATTGTAAACTCTGCTGAACCTGCTGTGTAAGCTTCCAGGCCAATACCAAACACTTTAGACTCCAGGCATACCAGCACTTTTTCTTTATCATAGTCAATGCCCAGAATCTGATCCAGAGAGTCTTTATATCTCGCTCTCGGTCCAAGCCTGTCAGCCGGAATATCCTTAAAACCATCCGGAATCCAGATGTTCATCAGACAAGGGGTTCCCAGTTCCTCGGCAAAATACTGAGAGATGCGGATGCAGGCTTTTCCATGCTCGATCCAGAACTTGCGGATCTCTTCATCCGGGCTTGTCAAAGTATATTCATCAGCCTTCGGGTGTGAGAAGTAGGTCGGGTTGAAGTCCAGTCCAAGACCTCTTTCCTTGGCAAACTCCACCCATTTAGCAAAATGCTTTGGCTCCAGCTTATCACGGTCTACCCATTCACCCTCTTCAAAAATAGCATAACTTGCATGAACATTGATTCTGTGTGTTCCCGGTATCAGGGTCAGAGCCTTGTCGATATCTGCCATCAGCTCTTCCGGAGTTCTTGCCTTACCAGGATAATTGCCTGTAGCCTGGATACCGCCTGTAAGTGCGCCCTCACTGTCAAACCCGCCAACATCATCCCCCTGCCAGCAGTGCATAGAAATCGGAACTGACTTTAATGTCTCCAGAACCTTATCAGTATCCACACCAATTTTCCCATAGATCTCTTTCGCTGATTCATATCTTTCCTTCGTTGTCATCGTAAATCCTCCTTCATTTTTCAAAGGGGTCTGACCCCTTTGCGTCTCATTGTCAGAATTGTTTTCCATTTTCATCGTACTTCTTTATATCAAATGACCGATCGATACATGTCCGCGCCTCTGGGAGGCTTGCAAACACGCCATCATGCATCATCTGAACGGTTACATTGCCGATTGCAGTTGCCTCGGTGGGGCCTGCCGAAACTTTCTTTCCGGTATATTTTGCAGTCAATTCATTCAAATATCCGGCATTGGCGCCTCCGCCCACTACGTAGATCGTGTCGTATGTATTGCCTGTGATTGCTTCGATCTCTTTCACGGTATCGCCATAGCATTTTGCAAGGCTGTTGTATATGACTGCTGCAATCTCTCCGATCGTCAGCGGAACCTGCTGTCCTGTTCTGCTGCAGAAATCCTGCACTGCCTCAATCATGCTCTCAGGTGCCAGGAAACAGTCGTCATTGCAGTCTACTATGGATGGGATCGTTTCTTTGGATGCCCTGTCGCAGATTTCTGCAAAGGATAACTCCTCCGCAAACTCTTTTTTTACTGACTGGATCATCCATAATCCCATAATGTTCTTTAGAAAGCGGAATCTGTGGTCATATCCGCCTTCGTTTGTAAAGTTGGCTTGCATGCTTTCCATCGAACAGTCTGCTTCTTTTCTTTCGATCCCCATCAGTGACCAGGTACCGGAGCTTATATAGATTGCATTATCATCGTTTGTCGGCACTGCCAGTACCGCTGAGCCGGTGTCATGAGTGGCAGGAAGTACGACTTTACAGTCAAAGCCAACTTCTTCTTGGATTTCTTTTGTAAAATTGCCAACCACAGTGCCCGGCATAGATACTGGACGGAACATTTTTGAATGATATCCCAGCATATCGATCATCTCGTAATCCCAGTCGTTTGTTGTAGGATTAATCAGCTGCCCTGTTGTGGCATTGGTGTATTCGTTCTTCTTAACACCGGTCAGCAGGAAATGGAAATAATCCGGAATCATAAGTATCGCCTCCGCCTGCTCCAGATGTTCCGGATGGCTCTCCTTCACCGCCATCAGCTGGTAAATGGTATTGAAGACCTGCTTTTGGATTCCTGTTCTTGCATACAATTCTTCCGGGGAGATCTTCTCATATACCTTCTTGTCTATCCCACTGGTACGGCTGTCACGGTATCCAACGGTATCTCCCAGAATCTGATCTTCTTTATCAAGCAGCACATAATCAACGCCCCAGGTATCAATCCCCATCGAAACCGGGATCTTTCCGATCTCTTTACATTTTTTCAGCCCGTTTTTGATCTCATTGAATAAACGCTCTACATCCCAGCACAAGGTACCGTCCTTATTATCCATGCCATTCGGAAAGCGGTACACTTCCTCGAGCCGCATCCTGCCTTCGGCCATATATGCAAGCATATGGCGTCCGCTGGATGCCCCGATATCAACGGCCAAATAACATTTCTCCATGTTGTGCCTCCTTATATTTTCTTCATACTTTTTCAATTGTAAGTCTATTATAATTGGTAAAAGGGTACAAAAAAAGGACGCTATTTATTTATCACAGCGTCCTTATTTGCATCTTAATCTGCACACTTTAAGAAAAGCACTTTCAGAAGATTCGTTTCTTCCGCTGGTGCTTTTTATCTTTATCGTACTTTTTTTATGCAGTAGTTTTTCATAAATTCTATAATCTCAGCATCATCATCCTTTTCATAAAATTTAATTAACAGCGTTTTAAACTATTCTAATTTTTGGTTATCATAACATACCGCCGAACACCTTTGCAAAAATCTCATCCTGTTCCTGAAGATGAGTCACATATCCGACCGGAATCTTATTCTCTGTAGCATCAATAATTGATTTAGCTCCCGCTTCTCCAAAAGCACCGCAGAGTTCAATGCAGTCTATCCCTTCTTCATATAGCTTTTTTGCTACTTCGCATGCTTCTTCCAGACTTGATACGCCGATTGTCTGCACCCCTCCATCGTGTATACTGGCACAATCTCTCTGTGAATCAAAATTCTCTCCCATAATTATAAATACAAATCTCATAAGAATCCTCCTCATATTACTGGCTTTATTAATTTTTTTAAACTAATTATACCATACTATGGAAAGGAAATATATGAATAGAGGCAAGTTGGTTACTATTCACGGGGCCGTGCACCACGCTGCACGGCATCCGAGCCAATAAAGTG
>OBZW01000536.1_pt1 | contig 21468 bp, 15 predicted proteins | sample 1477021 | NCBI WGS metagenome assembly OBZW01 (sample SAMEA2580262, study PRJEB22360) | human gut metagenome | biome: human gut; feature: human-associated habitat; material: faeces | place: Denmark | collected 2008/2010
TAAAGAGGTGGCGAGCTCTTTGCCACTTTTATAATAACAATAGGTGTTGCTCTGAAGGTCTATAGATTGAAGTTCGGGAATTTTGCCTGTCTTGTAGAAATTGTCTTCCAGTCCTCCCAGCACGTTATAGGCCTTTGTCTCTCGTTGATCGTAACAAAATGTATAGCTACGTTCCGGCAGGGTAGGATCGTAGTGTGTTGAGACTAAAAAACGTGTCCCAATCTGTAAAGGAAGAATTTTTGCATAATTCTCCGTGATAGCCAACTGGTTGCAATTGATGAGATAGAGCGTGTCGTTCAGGATATGGGCCGGCTGTAAGGAGGGAGCCTGTACATAAACGTGTCCGTCCTTGACGGCTATTTCGGAACCTGTCTTGTAATTGATATCCATTCTTCCCAAATCGGCTACATCCAGTTTGCGTTTCTCGACTTCATTGAAACCGAGATCAAATTTATAGAGCCATTGTTCTACTGTCGGAGCTTGTTTGTTTTCTGAATTGACCAAGTCGATTGTCGCCCACAGGTGGTTGTCATAATAAGCCATGTGGCCGAAAGTTTTCCATGAAGCATCTTGAGGAAGGATACTTTGGAAAAGGAGTTGCCCGTTGTAATCATAATAATATACTTCCTGTCCGGTGCCGATCACGATCAGCCGGTCGCGGACGGGATCGACTGCATAATCGGCCAGTTCGACAGGCTGCTTCGTTCCTGGCCGATATGCCGATGTCTGATAGAGAAATTGTCCGGAGCTGTTGAAATGATAAAGCCTGTGGTCGCTGACAAGGAAGATGTCTTCACGGTCGCGCTTGATCATTTTGATCTTTTTCAAGGAACAATGTCCGTTGGTTTCCAAAGGAATGGCGATCACCTCTTCGGCGACATCGGACAGGCTTCCTTCCAGTTGGCATTGAGGCAAATCGGTATTATGGATCACTTGATATCCGATCCGGCCGTATAAGGCTATCAGACATATGAATAAAAGATTAAAGGTTTTTCTCATTTCATTTCTAATAAAAAAAAATATCCAACCATTTATTTGTATAAACGGACGATACTGTCGGTTTATTGCAAGGGTTTCTTAATCTTGCAAGAAAACCCAGTTGCTTTCGGAGGAGATATCTTCCCTGTACCGAAACCCTTCCCAAGTAAAACCTTTTAAGGCTTCCGGATCGGTAATCCGGTTTTTAATGATGTAACGGGTCATTTGTCCACGCGCCATCTTGGCATAGATTACGATTGTTTCGGCTTTCCCGTTTTTCCAGACTTTAAAATCCGGTGTTATTACACGGACAGATTGTTCTACCATTTTCCAGTCGAATGAGGGTTGTAGGTCCATGCTCCCCAAGTTGACCAGCAGGTTGTCGTCGGCTTTCACTTCTTCAATAAGCGGTTCTGTTTGACGGGTACGCCAGTAAGCATACATATTCCCTTCTCCTAATTCAGGCAGTTTCACATCATATTCCATCCGGTAAGGTTTGATCAGGTCTAACGGACGAAGGAGTCCATAACAAATGGAAATGAGCCGCAGGTGATCCTGGGCAAAGCGGAAGTCCGCTTCTGTAAAATCTTTGGGATTGATATTCTTGAATACGACACCCGTATAAGCTAACAGAGCTTGTAGCGGTTCTTCTTCCGTAGAATGGAAATTCTGAAAACGGCGGTAACTTTCCAGCATCAGTTTGGGACTGAGCTTTAGTATCCTGCCTAATTCTTCGGCGGGATATTGAGCCATATGCAATGCGATCTCGATTGCTTCCCGGTTGAATCGGGGCGTTGTGCCTGCAGGCGCTTTTATTTTGGATGTTCCAGCCATTGTCTTAGCTGGAGATAAGATGATATGCATATTTACGAATATATTGTTTTTATTATGTGAATATCTCGTCGTTTATATCCGGCGCATAAATAAAAGCCGGATATCCCGCATCCATTTTCTGATATAACTGCCTGATATCACAATGCAGACTGCCGATAGCACTACTACTATTCCGCCGATCTGCATCGGTTGTAGATGCTCTCCTAAGAAAAGGACACCCATACATACGGCGGTAAGTGGCTCCATACATCCCAAGATCGCGGTCGTTGTCGAACCTATATAACGAATGGCCAGTATGAGCGTAAGGTCGGATACCAGCGTCGGGAGGAAAGCAACCATCAACACGTCTATCGTTGTGTCCAGATTCGGCATCGGGTCGGGCAAATCTCCTTTTATCGCCAGATTTATCAGAAAGACAATCGCTCCGGAAAGCAGGATATAGAAAGTGGCTTTCAAGCTGTCGAGCCTGGCAATCCGGCTTCGGTTCATGCCTACGATGTAGGTTGCATAGGCAACTACCGTAGCCAATACCAACATCAATCCTTTCATATTGATAGAACCTCCCGGCGTATTTCCTCCACTCAACATATAGACACCGCTTACCGCCATCGCCATTGCCAGCAATATCGGCATTGTCAGCTTGTCCTTATAAAATACAAACATGATCAGGCTGACTACCACCGGATAAAGGAAATGGATGGTTGTCGCTACCCCGCTCGGAATATAAAGATAAGCCTCCGTCAGCCAAAGCGCCGTGATGGCATAGAGCGTACCTAAGATAAAAGCGATCCCGAATTCATCTTTCTGTATATTGAACGGAATCTTTTTCATCCACATCAGTACGGCAACCAGTACGGAAGCTAAGGAAAAACGGTAGAACAGCAACGAATCCAAACCTACGCCGTTTTCAAGCGCGGGAATGGAAAAAAGAGGAATCAATCCGAATGTGGCGGATGCGATAAGTCCGTACAAAAATCCTTTTACCTTCATGTAAATTCACTGTCTATTGAAATGAGGGGACAAAAGTAGCAAATCTTTCCGAACCTTTTCTAACGAAATGGGATTCATGCTTTGCTATTCTTTTCGATTAATTTTGTATGTTTACGGCGTATTAGAAAATGATGGACAGATAATTGTGTCCGGGTGCATGATGAAAACCCTTGTTTAGGGAGAGTGGAAATTAATACAAACTTTATATTATATGAAAGTCGGAATCGGTATTTTACTATTATTCTTTGTTGCTTCCTTGCAGGCACAGAATATAACAGGAAAGGTTACGGACAATAAAAACCGACCGGTAGATGGTGCAACTATCGTTTTGCAGGCAATAGATTCTACTTATATAAACGCCTCTATCTCAAATGTAGACGGAACTTTTGTGCTGGATAGCCTACCGGAAGAATACCGCTTGATCATACAACATCTCTTGTACAAGACCAAGGAAATCATAGGAAAGGGGAAAGATGTGGGTCTCATTCGACTTGATCCGCAAGACTATGCTTTGGAGGAAGTCGTGATAAAAGCGGAGCGTCCTTTTGTGAAGGTGGAAGAAGGGCGTTTGGGGTATGATCTGTCTGTTCTTGCCGGCGACGGAGTGGTGAACAATGCCTACGAGGCTCTGACTAAACTCCCCGGTGTTACGGAGAGTAAAGGCGCACTTACTTTGGCTGGTACGGGAAACTTGACTGTGATCTTGAATGGAAAGCCGACCACAATGGACACCGGACAACTCGAGACGCTTTTGCGCAACACTCCGTTAGACCGGGTGGAGAAGGCGGAAGTCATGTACAGTGCACCTCCCGAATATCATGTAAGAGGAGCTGTGATTAATGTTGTCCTGAAACGCTCGAATGATTATTCTTTCCAGGGAGAAGTCAATGCCGATTATACAAACCAATATTTCAATAGTGGTGGAGCGAACGGCAATTTTCGCTTATCGACGCCTAAGATGGCTTTTGATGTCATGTATGGAGCCAATGATGTAAAAAAGATGGAATATATGAATCTCTATTCTAAGCACACATTGAAAAATCAAGTATATGATATCAGGCAAAACGAGCAATTGCGGATGAAGTATTGGAACCACAATCTTAGGACTGCATTCGAGTATAATCTGAATGATAAGGACCATCTCAATATCGCTTATACCGGCAGTTTCACTCCTAACCAGTATAGTAATAGCTTGACTTCCGGCAATTACCAGGCAAGCAATGTAGACAAATATGTTGAGACCCGTATGCACAATGTCACTTTGCAATATCATTCCGGAGTCGGATTTGATGTCGGTGGAGATTACACGCATTATACGTCCGATAATAACCAGACGTTGCTTGCGGACTATGCGGATGGCGGTCAGAGCAGTTTCTCTATAATCGGTGGTCAAAAGATAGACCGGTATTCTATTTATGCCGATCGGAAGCGTCATTTGGCTAAAGAATGGAATTTAGGCTATGGTATATCTTATCGATTTGCGAAAGATCGTGATTTTCAGACCTATGATAAGGTTACAGGTGATATTCCGACCGAAAATACAGATTCCCGGCTTCGCGAGCAAACGGCCAACTTCTATGTCTCCCTGAGTAGGAATTATGCGACCGGTACGTCGGTTTCTGTCTCTGCTACAGGTGAATATTATACCATTGGCAGTTATCGTAAGTGGGCGGTTTATCCACAAGCATCCCTGACGTATGTAAAATCTCCCAAACATTTATTCCAGCTTTCGTTATCAACGGATAAGACTTATCCGGGTTATTGGGATATGCAGTCTTCCGTCAGTCATCTGAACGGATATACCGAGCTTTGGGGAACACCGGGATTGAAGCCGTCGACAACCTATAATTTGAATGGCAATTATATATGGAAACAAAAGTATATTTTCGGCCTGTTCTTCATGCATACATCTGACTTTTTTGTTCAGACGGGCTATCAATCAACCGACCGTTTAGCATTAATCTATAAGAATACGAACTGGAACTATATGCAGATGTGGGGGGCAAACATCATCCTGCCCTTTAAAGCCGGAAATTGGCTGGATTCACGGCTGACTTTGGTCGGTATGCAGGTTCACCAGCGTTGTGACGACTTTTTCGATATCCCGTTTAACCGGAGAAAATGGATGTTCAACGGTTCACTGGATAACACGTTTAAAGTCAACAAAAATCTGGCTTTCGAATTGATAGGAAGCCTGCAAACCCCGATGATTCAGGGAACTTTCGATATTGAAGCGGTCTATAATCTTACTGCCGGATTGAAATGGAATTTTGCTAACGATAGGATAAGTCTGTCAGCCCGTTGCAGTGATCTTTTCAACTCAGGTATGCCTGACTTGAAAGTCCGTTTTAAAGGGCAGCATTTGGATATGAACAATGGTTTCTATTCACGTGCTTTCACCTTACATTTCAGTTACCGTTTCGGTGGATATAAGAAGAAAGAAGTCAGAAAAGTCGATACCTCAAGGTTCGGACATTAGAATGGGGCCTGTTTTTCTTTTGGGGCTGTATGCCAAATGTACTTGCCTCTGTCTTTATGGATAGCATACTGGACGAGTTACAACTTGTCCAGTATGCTATTTATTTTTTGTAAATTATTTTTGCATGAGACGATTTGCCGGGAAGGCATTTCGTCTCCTATCAGGTCGTATATATCATGTAGCAGAGGTTTTACCCGAAGGGCGAGCCGTTCGCCTGCTTCTGTCAGGTGGATTTGTTTGTTACGCCGGTCCGTCGGGTCTTCCCGTCGTTCCACCCAGCCTTTCTTTTCTAGGTTATTGATAAGATTGGTCAGGCAGGCTTTATCTTTAGCTGTCTGTTCTGCCAGATATTGCTGGCTGACTCCGGGTTTCTTCCATAGACGGTGCATCACCTGGAGCATTTCAAATGTCATGTCGACATTATTGGTTTTTAATACTCTTTGTATGGTCTGGCGAAAGGTCATTCGCGTTTTCAGGATTTGGAGTATTAGTTCGTGTGCCGTTTCGTTATTTGCCATTGCTGTTTACTTTTACGGCACAAAAATAAGGAATATCCTTGAGATATCGGTTAGATGTTTGACTGTCGGTCAAAGAATGCGCCGTTCCAATTCGTCCAGCATATTCACGCGTTCCAAAGAGAATGTGTTGTCATGTGTTTGGATATATTCCAAGAGTGTCTTGGCCTTTTGCAACATTGCCTGTTCCTCGTCGGGGTAGAGATAACTTTCTTCGATCAAGGTCTTGACGGCTATCTCAAGACGGGGGATTCCGCCGTTATCGTCACTGTCGAGCTGGCGGATAAGTTCTTCGGGCTGGACCGTCATAAGGGTGGGACGGTCCAGTTTGAGGGAACTGTATATGGTTTGGATCAACTCCGGTGTATGGCGGGCCGCCTTTGTGTTGCGGGTCATAATGATCTGAAGAACCACTTTGGTAAGCTCCTCGATCTGTACCAGGATAAAATCTCTCTTAAGCATAAGAAATATCAGCTTTTAAAATGGTCAATTCTCGATTGTCAATTGAATAATGCGTACATCCTTCTTAGGGCGGTCATATTCGTCGCGAGGTTGTCCGGCAATGGCATCGAGCACGTCGAATCCTTCAATGAGTTCGCCATATACGGTATAGTTGCCGTCCAGATGGTGGCAACCTCCTTCAGTGGTGTAGGCCTTCCGTTGCTCTTTGGTGAACAGCAGGTGCCCGGGTGTGGCACGTACCATTGAATCTACTTGGGCGTTGATCTTGCGCAGACGTTTCTGGTATTCGCGTTTATTGCTGGCTTTCTGCATGCGCAGTTCGGCGCGGACGGGATAGAAGAACTTCTGCATGGCCTTCTCCTTGATATCCTGGTTAGCGATCATTTCCAGCGTGTCCAGTTCACCATTAGTGTAGACTTTTCCTTGTACGATATAGAATTGCGACATATCCGATTTCTTTTGCGGGTTGATGTCGTCGTTCTGGCGGGGAGCAGCCAACGCACCCCGTTTGTTGAAATGGTGAGGCTGCATCTCCGGCATGATCTCCGAATTTCGGTCTCCGAAACCGCAACGGGCACCAGCGGGAGCATTGCGTGAATCGGGAGCGCCGCCCTGTATCATAAATTCCGGGAGTACACGAGTGAATAGCGTTCCGTCGTATTCGCCTCGTTTGGCGCGTTCGATAAAGGTACGGACGTGGTTGGGAACATCGTCATACAGTTTCGCTTTCAGGATTCCAGCACTTGTGTTGATGGTGACTATTTTCGCTGGAGTCTGTTCTGATGCGGAGGTTACGGTGTCCGCATCGCTCTGTCCGAAGATAGGAGAGAGGTAGGTCAGCAAGCCTAATAAGATATAATAGCTCTTTTTCATCTTTTAAAATATTTGGTGGGTAAAGATAGTATATATGTTGTTAAACACAAAGTAAATGGCTACCTTTGCAGCCTTTAAGGCAAATTTAAGATTATAACTACACGTATTATTATGAATTGGATTAATGATTTGTTATGGGGCGAGGGCATCGGCCACTCCATACTTCTGCTTTCCTTTGTGATCGCTGCGGGCATACAATTAGGTAAGATCAAAGTCTTCGGCGTATCTTTGGGAATTACTCTTGTGTTGTTTGTGGGGATCATTTTAGGGCATTTCGGTTTTACGATCAACCACAATGTGATTCACTTTTTTAAAGAGTTCGGATTGATACTTTTTGTCTACTCTGTAGGTATGCAGGTCGGACCGGGTTTCTTCTCTTCTTTCAAGCAGGGAGGAGTTACGCTGAATATGCTGGCGTGCGGTATTGTGTTTTTAGGAGTCTTGACGGCTGTCATTCTGCACTATGTGACTGGTATCCCGATGCCTACGATGGTCGGTATCTTATCGGGGGCGGTAACGAATACACCTGGATTGGGTGCTGCCCAGCAGGCATTTTCCGATATGCACGGAGTGTCTGACAATACGATTGCTTTGGGATATGCTGTCGCTTATCCGTTGGGTGTGATCGGTATTATCCTGTCTATTATCTTGATTAAGTATATTTTTCGTGTAAGTTTCGATAAGGAGAACGAGCAGTTGAACAGTGAGGATTCTTCGCATATCAATGGCGCCAAGCCGATCTCGTTGCTCGTGAAGAATCCGGCTATCTTCGACAAGACGATCGCAGAATTGTCGAACCTGCTGGAACATCGTGATTTTGTTATTTCCCGTGTCTGGCGTGACAGCAACAAGCAGATCGAAATCGCTTCCGCCAATACCATTTTAAGGGAAAACGACAAGGTTTTTGTCATCACGACCGAGGCGGATGCCGAGACGATCAAGACTTTTGTCGGGGAAGAGATCGATATGGAACGTAAACAGTGGATCCGTATGGAGAGCCAGTTTATCAACCGCCGTATCCTGATTACGAAACCGGAACTGAACGGTAAGCGTCTAGGCCAATTGAAACTGCGTAAATTATATGGTATCAATATCACCCGTATCAATCGTGCCGGTGTCGATCTGGTTGCCAAACCGGAATTGACGTTGCAGGTTGGCGACCGTGTGAATGTAGTCGGTACCGAAACAGCGGTTTCCAATGTGGAAAAGGTTTTGGGTAATTCGATGAAGCGCCTGAACGAACCGAATTTGATCACGATCTTTGTCGGTATTGCGTTAGGTATCGTGCTGGGTAGTATTCCAATTACCTTCCCTGGTATTCCGCAGCCGGTCAAGTTAGGTCTGGCGGGCGGTCCGTTGGTTGTGGCTATTTTGATCAGCCGCTTCGGTTACCATTATAAATTGATTACTTACACGACACAGAGTGCGAACTTGATGTTACGTGAGATCGGTATTACACTTTTCCTTGCTTGCGTAGGTATCAGTGCAGGTGATGGTTTTGTCGATACGATTGTGAATAATGGCGGTTTTGCCTGGATCGGCTACGGTTTCATTATTACGTTTGTGCCGTTGATGATCATTGGTTGTATTGGCCGTTATTTCTGCAAAGTCAATTACTTTACGCTTATGGGGCTTATTGCCGGTAGTACGACCGACCCGCCTGCATTGGCTTATTCGAATGCGACAGCCGGAAACGACGCTCCATCGGTAGGGTATGCAACTGTCTATCCGTTGACTATGTTCCTTCGGGTATTGACAGCGCAGCTGTTGATTCTGTTCTTCGCATAACTGTATAATTATTGTCATAGAAGAGGGGTAAAAAGACGACCGTCTTCATCACTGTGACGACCGACTTTATTTCCATGAAGTCAATGTTCGTTTCCTATGAACATTGACTTCATCGCGATGAAGACGGTCGTTTTTTTATTGCAATATGACTTCTGCTTTTATATTATAGAAATCGGGATTACTTTTTTGTCTGTTCTGTTGCTGTCGGTATTTGCCGCGTGCTGTCCGGTGTGGCCGGGCGTAGAGGAATTAAAGGGTATTTTTTCCGGCGACGGAAAATGTCGGAGAAGCGGGTAAAGTCTTTCTTGTACATGATGCCTACTCCCTGTGTTGTCAGGGCTTGTTTAAGGATCATGTACATATCGTTGGCATGGTTGTAGGCTTTTAGGCGGATATCACCGCTGGGTGTCAGCAGATATTCGAGGTCGAACTCACCGATGAAAGCATTCTTCTGGTTGTTTACGATGCTGTTCTTATATCCGAAGTTTCCGTTGAATATGAGGCGATTGTTCAGCAATTGGCTGGACAGCAGCATTTCTACTTCTGTATCTTCGATACCGTCCTGGCTGGTTCGGATATTTGTACCGAGTTGCACTTTGTCGGTGAAGCTGTTCATGATACTGGATATCTGGGAGGAAAGGGCGGATGAGGCCACTGCGCTGAAATCGTTCGATTTATATTGTGCATTGTATTCCGGTGTATAGAATTTGTTCAGAACCAGCAGATAGATGATTTGCCGGGTCATCATGTCTTCTGTATCGACCAAACTTTTGACCTGCCGTTGGAGTTCTTCGTTGGAGCTCGGCAGTTCGAGGTCGAACGAAATAGTTGGGTTCCGCAGCACACCGTCTAATTTCAATACGCAGTTGACCGGCGTATTGCGTCGGGAACTTTCGTACGTCAGACTGGGGTCCAAGTCCTGTATGTTGGCTGTCACGTTATAGATGGCATTTACATTCATCGTTGCCTCGAAAGGATCTCCCCGAAAGTTGATAATACTGCCATCCCGTATCTTAAAGTTTTTATGGATGAGTTGTTGCAGGCTGAAATTATAGTTTCCTTGCACGATCCCGATGTTTCCATACATACGCAAGTCGGTTTTCGTCCCGTATTGTATCTGAAGGCTTCCGTTACAATTCCCAGTTATTTTATCTCCTGCGACCGGATCCATGATCAGTTCGATGTCGGCATCTGGTGTGATGTCGAGAAGGAAGTTCATGCGCAATTCCGCCCCTTCATCTTCGTTTTTGAAAATAAGAGGTTTAATGGAATCGACCGGTTGTGTAAGTGCCATTTCCCGTAATTCCTTTTTATTCACGAAGGTGATGAAATCATATTCTGCCGCAGAAGAGTTGTTCATGAAGTCGAGTTTGACGGATGTTTTGGGATCACTTCGCATATTGATGTCGAAGTTGATCAATTGTCCATTCCCTTTTATGGAGGCTGTTCCGGTTCCGAAGACGGTTCCGAAGATCAGCGGATTTTGCTTTTGAGGTGCATCGAATACCAACATATTGTTTGTTTGGACTCCTACATCGAAGCTGACATCCTTGAAGTGTTTGTGATTGACGGTCAGGTTTACCTTTGCCGAGTTGCCGAACTTGTCATGCACTGTTACGTTGCGTCCGATGATGGCTCCCGGAGTCAGGTGGATGGAGTCGGAAAACGTGTAGTAGGTGTTCAGATATTCGATACCCAGGCCACCATCGAGAACAAAGGCATCTCCCTCTACGTTCAGCTCCTTGAATGGACCATGCAGGTGGACATTGCCGAATCCTCGTCCTTTCATGTTCTTGGCGATATTCTCGACGAAAGGCCGCAGGAAAGCGACGTCCAGGTCATTCGCCCCGAAGAAGAGGGAAAGGCCTGCGTTTTTGCCGACCGGATAGATATAGCCACTGACATCGGTCCAGGTCGTATCGTTCTTGTAGATGCTGCCTAGCATCAGAATGCCCTTTTGCTGGTCATCCCATTCGCTGAAAAGGTTGAGGCGTCCTAAGGGTACTTGGTTGAACGAAAAGTCTTGTACTTCGAGGTCGGTGTTCAGCATCCGGCTGCCGTAGAGGTCGGTGATGTTGAAGGTTCCGGTAGCCTTTCCGGCAAACTGGAGCACCGGGATGTTCAGGATGTCGAAGATGTAGCTCAGTTCGACTTGTTTCAGGTCCAGCAACAGTGTGTCGGCCGGATCTTTCGAAACCGTTCCTTCCATATGGAGATATTCGGTGCCGTTGGAGACGGAAAAGTCTTGTATCCCGATCTTGCCGTCTGCAATGGTGATGGTGGACGGGGCGATGTGCCAGGTGGAATCGTTCAGGATCAGCGGACTTTCGTTCAGCGAGATTTCTGTGCGTAGTTTGGTTGGCCCTTTTTCCTGTTCTTCCTCGATGAAGAGCGTGGAGGCGGAAAGGTCTGCTTTAAATAGTCGTTCTTTGTTGTTTGCCCAGCTGATCTGCGTCTTTATCTGGTTGTCTTTTGCATCTACTTTCAGATCCATGTAGTTGCGTAATCCTTTGGCATTGTAATTGGTTGCCTTGAGTTTCAAGTTTACCTTGTCTTCGGGATTGTCACAGGTCAGATAGCCAGATTCGAACATAGACTTACCGATGTTGAATTTAGGTAGGTAGGCCTCGAAACGGAAGCGGTTGTACTGGTTGTTATAATGCCCTGTGATACGTCCCTGGTTCAGCATCGTAAAAGGGAGTTTCAGAGTGTTGGATATGACTTCTGTGTTTTCGATCGTCAGCAAGAGAGAAAAGTTGTTTTCCATCACCTTCTGTTTCTTTTGCGTGACGTTGATCAGAGCCGGAACATACCCTTTTAATGTCTGCATAAGGCTGGGAACGATTGTCGTGAAGGAGTAAGCACCCGTCACTTCGCCATTCAGAACGTCGGAGGTGATGGTCAGATGACGGTTCAGCGAATGGCCTGTAGCCTCCACCTTGAGCTTTTTCAGGAAAAAGGTGTCCGGCTTGGTTTTGAAAGAGAGGCTGTCAAGCGTAATGCTTCCTTCCAGATTGTCGATGTTGTTGCCTGTGAAATCAGCATTCAGCGAGCAGGAGATGTCCGGTGCTTCGTATTTATTCGTCAGATGGAGACTGTCCGGACGGAAATGTTCCAGACGTGAAGTGAAGTTGAACATGGAATTCTTGCCTTCATGCAGGAACAACCCTTCAGCATACAGTTTGCCGTTCGGATCGTCGATGTCCAGCACTCCGTTGAATCCGTTTTTCTTGAAGTTACCTGATAGGAGTATGTTTTCGTATTTATAGCCTTTGTATTCGAACTCATCTATATTAGCCTTGATATTACCCGAAAACGATCCTCCTGCAGGACGGTGCGTGTCCAGTGTAACGGCTAATTTGGCTGTTCCATACGGATTGCCGTCTGGAAAAAGTTCGTCCAGTTGCAGGGTGGAGGTCGAAAGGTGTCCTTTCAGGTAGGCGGCGATATTCTTCTCCTTGTCATTCCCGAATATCAGGTCGGTCTGGACGGAACCGATCGCCGATGAAAGTTTGCCGAAAGCGACTAAGTTGTCGAAGAAACCGGATATTTCGCCGGTAAAGTTGATCGTGCCTAATTTGACGATCGCATCCGGCAGTTTGACCGGACGTTGGTTGAAGTTGTTAGCCAGGCCCGAAATACCTTCGGTCGTGATATACATCTTATTGACTTGCCCGAAGATATAGGCGTCTTCCGGATGTGTGATCCCTTTCATCTCCATCTTGCCGACGAAAAGCATCTTGTCGCTGTATTTCAGTGTCAGCCGTTTCAGGTCGATATTGTTTATGTAGCCTGATGCCTCGGCCGAAAGTTCGATGGTTTCCGAGAAGTTGCGGAATACCGGGACGAAGGCGGAGAGGTCTTTCAGGCAAATTTGCGAAGGTGCGATATTTAGTTCGATGGGCGAACGGTCCAGCCAATCGGATGCACTGGTAGCTTCCCCAGTATGGATATGGGCGCGGTCTATATTGAGGTCCGTGTCAGGCAGCTTGATTTCAAAGTTGTTAATGATCGCACTGTCCTTGTTGGCCACTATGTTGAGTGACAATTTGTTCAACGAAAAGCCCGAAGCCTCGTCGAAACTCATCTTCTTGATGTTGGCATTGAGGCTGTCCTTGTTGAATGCCTTCATCGAAATTTTAGCACTCATATTGCGGATGTCGATATGCTTGGCGTTGAACTTTCCGGGGGTGACGGCTGCATTCTTCACATCGTAACGGAAATTACCGCGGCGTATCAGGATCGAGTTGAAACGCAGGTCGATATTGGATTGTTTTTTCACCGTATCTTTGCTGGCGAAAGCATCGATAACGAATTGCAGGTTCAACTTGTCTGCCGGCGTTTCCTTGTTCAGGTTGACGGAGAAACCGAACAGGCGGACTGTCGAGAACACAATCTTTCCATTCAGCAAAGGTAGGATTTCGAAACCGGCCGACACATGGTTGGCATCGAACAGTACGGCTCCGTTTTTATCTTCGAGATACAGATTTTCCAGCACCAGGCGGTTGAACCACTCGATGTCTACATTCCCGATCCGTACGGGCACACCTAAACGTTCGGATAATTCTGTCGTTGCCGTATTTGCCACTTTTTGTTGCACATAGGGAATGCGCAACAAGATGGCTGGAGTTGCGTAGAATATCCAGAACAGGGTGAGCAGGGTGATGATTATGTATTTAAGTCCTTTGATATCTTTACTATATTTAAGCACAAAACTACAACAATATCCCGATAGATTTCGTTAATTTGCACAAAAATTAAAACGAAGATATGAGTGTGACAATATTAGGAATCGAATCGTCGTGCGACGATACTTCCTCTTCTGTAATACGCGACGGCGTGATGCTGTCGAATGTAATTGCCAGTCAGGCTGTTCACGAAGCCTATGGCGGTGTTGTTCCCGAACTGGCTTCCCGCGCACATCAACAGAACATTATCCCGGTGGTTGCCGAAGCGATCAAGCGTGCCGGTATCGATAAATCCGAATTAAGTGCCGTTGCTTTCACCCGTGGGCCGGGTTTGATGGGATCATTGCTGGTTGGGACTTCCTTTGCTAAAGGCTTGGCTGTCTCGTTGGATATTCCGATGATCGAGATCAACCACTTGCAGGCACACGTGCTGGCTCATTTTATCAAGGAGACGCCGGAAGATGATCATGCTCCTTCGTTCCCGTTCCTTTGCCTGTTGGTTTCGGGTGGAAATTCGCAGATTATCAAGGTGAATGCTTACAACGATATGGAAGTGATCGGGCAGACGATCGACGATGCTGCCGGTGAAGCGTTTGACAAATGTGCAAAGGTGATGGGGTTAGGTTACCCCGGTGGTCCCGTCGTGAACCGCCTTGCTAACGAAGGAAATCCGAAGGCTTTTACATTCAGTAAGCCGCATATCCCCGGTTATGACTATAGTTTCAGCGGATTGAAAACCTCTTTCCTTTATACCTTGCGTGACAAACTACAGGAAGATCCCGATTTTATCGAAAAAAACAAGCAGGACCTTTGTGCCTCTTTGCAAGCGACGGTGATCGATATCCTGATGAACAAATTGCGTCGGGCAGCGAAAGATCTGAACATTAAGGAGGTGGCTGTTGCCGGTGGCGTATCGGCTAATTCCGGCCTGCGGGATGCTTTCCTCGACCATGCGAAACGTTTTGGTTGGAAGGTGCATATCCCGAAGTTCTCTTTTACGACGGACAATGCAGCGATGGTTGCCATAACGGGGTATTATAAATATCTCGACAAGGAGTTCTGTCCGATGGATGCCGCTCCCTTTGCAAGGGTAGAGGCGAAGTTGAAGTGATGTAAATTTTATTCCATGCCTATGGAGCAAAAGTTTCATGCCTATGAAACTAAATTTTCATGCGTATGGAACAAAGGTTTCCTGCCGAGGAAACTGTTTGTATGACGTGAGGAAAAATAGAGAAGGTAAGAATGGCTATAGAAAAAGAAATAGGCGAGTGTCTCCGTGCCCGCCACCTGACGATGGGGACGGCTGAAAGTTGTACCGGCGGATATATCGCACATCTGATAACACGTGTGGCCGGCAGTTCCGATTACTTTTGCGGGGGAGTCGTTTCCTACAGCAATGAAGTGAAGCATCATGTTTTAGGCGTTTCGGAAGAGAGCTTGGTACAATACGGAGCAGTCAGCCGTCCGGTTGTCGAGCAGATGGCGTTGGGAGCGATCCGCGTGTTAGGTTGCGACTGTGCTGTTGCCACTTCCGGCATTGCTGGCCCCGGTGGAGGTTCACCCGAAAAACCTGTCGGAACCGTCTGGATTGCTGCCGCCTTGAAAGACAAAGTTGTATCCGAATGTTATCATTTCGGGACGGAGCGTGAAGAGAATATCCGGTTGGCGGCGAGAAGGGCGTTGAGGATGCTGCAGCAGTTGTTATAAATATTTTCCGTTATTGATCCTTAGAAATAAAACATCCCGTATAAAACACCCGGCCATTCTCCCGTGTCGTTTGGTTGGAAACCTCGAATTGCGGAAAGGCCTGTTCCAGTCGTAGTGCCAGCGTGTCGCCTAAAGATGTATATAAACTGTCGGCGGCCGAATTATAAGGGAGGCTACCAAAATAACAAAGATGATTTTTGTTCATGAAAAGGTCGGCGCCTACCCATTCTTTCCGGATACGCCATTCGGCCGAATCGGGGAGGGAGATGTAGAGGTCGAGGCTGTCCGATTGTACCATCAGGTTCAACGGAGCGTTCCGATCGAATGAATGGCGCAGGCGATCTTGGTCGGGAAACAGGTAGCTTTGCCGGTTTCGTTGGATTTGGGCTACTTCTTCGAGCAACTTCTTGCTGTAACTTGCCACCCATATGCCTTCGTGCTGGTAATAACCGAAAAAACGGTTTCCGGCGTCCGGATAATAGGTAAAAGTGATGCCGTTCCTTTTCTGCTTTTGTGGGGCGAATGAGCCGAAAGACTTTTGCAATGTATTTTTCTCTATCCGACCTGCGAGGCTGTTTCCCGCCTGTGCGTAAAAGACGACTCCCTGGGGATGGAAAGATAGAAGCAGCCATGGAAGATCGCGGTTGTTTTGGATGATGGAAAGATAGATATCCGGGACCTTCGAGGCGAAAGCATCCCGTTCCGAATTCCGAGATAAGATATATTTTGTGAAAGCGGCAGGGCGATTTACACTCAGGATCGCATCCGATGCCGGGGCGACTAAGGTATATAGATCAGTCCGCACCGTCTCTTTCTCTTTTTGCATTTTGCTTAAAAAGAACCAGACTGCCACCAGCGTAGCGAGAGCAGCTATAACGAATGTCACTATTTCCCGCTTGTCAGCTTTCATTGTGCGTTATGTTTTCTTGGGACTCAGGAAATATTTACACCAAGGTTTGAGCCCGCATTCTTCACATTTGGGCTTGCGTGCAATGCAGGTGTAACGTCCATGTAGGATCAGCCAGTGATGGGCGATCGGAATTTGTTCCTCCGGGATGTGCTTCACCAGCTCCTTTTCTGTTTCCAACGGAGTTTTACTGTTGTTTGTCAGGCCGATGCGGTTGGCTACGCGAAACACATGTGTCGACAGCCATTGCTGGCTTGTTGTAGACGACTGAGGCAATGACATTGGCCGTCTTGCGGCCTACGCCAGGCAACTTTTGCAACTCGTCGATATCGGATGGTACGACACCGCCGAAATCGGACATCAGCATCTTTGCCATGCCGACTAAATGTTTCGATTTATTGTTGGGATAAGAGACGCTCCGGATATATTCGAAGATCACTTCCGGGGTGGAAGCGGCCATAACTTCGGGAGTCGGAAAATCCCGGAAGAGGGCGGGAGTGATCATATTCACCCGTTTGTCTGTACATTGGGCGGACAGGATCACGGCGATAAGCAACTGATACGGGTTGTCGTAATGCAATTCCGTTTCAGCGACCGGCACATTTTCGTTGAACCAGTTCAAGACTCCTTTATATCGTTCCTCTTTACGCATATCTTATTTTATTAGTGACATGAAATTTTTACCAAGAAGCAGTCCGGAGAATACGGCTAACAATCCTAATACATTGCTGGCGAGCAGATTCAAAAGTGCTAACTTATATTCGCCTGTTTTCATCAGCGACATCGTATCCAGTGCAAACGAAGAGAATGTGGTAAATCCGCCGAACAGTCCGGTGAAGAGGAATACTCTTGCGCCCGCAGATAGATTACAAGTTTCGGCTATACTCCAGCAGAAGCCGATCAGAAAAGAGCCGATCACATTGACCGAAAGTATCCCGAAAGGGAAGGAGTGTAGCATCGAACGCTGTATCCACGTGGAAACTCCATAGCGGAATACTGTGCCGATTGCCCCTCCTGTTATAAGTAGTAAAACCTTTATCATACCATTTACGTTTTTAGTGTGTTTTTCCCCGGGCTGGTTAAGGACCCGGGGAAGATGGTAAATGATTTAGGTTCTCAACTTAATTGGCTGACTCAAACTGTCTCAGGAAACGGACATCGTTTTCGGAGAACATGCGTAAGTCTTTTACTTGGTATTTCAGGTTTGTTATACGCTCGATACCCATTCCTAAAGCATAACCGGAATATACTTTGCTGTCGATACCGCAGTTTTCAAGTACATTCGGATCTACCATACCGCAACCGAGGATTTCTACCCAACCGGTTCCTTTACAGAACGGGCAACCTTTTCCCCCGCAGATATTACAAGAAATATCCATTTCGGCAGAAGGTTCGGTGAACGGGAAATAAGACGGGCGCAAGCGGATTTTCGTATCTGCGCTGAACATTTCTTTGGCGAAGAACAGTAATGCCTGTTTCAGGTCGGCGAAAGAAACGTTTTTGTCCACATACAAGGCTTCTACCTGATGGAAGAAACAGTGTGCGCGATAGGAAATCGCTTCGTTACGATATACACGTCCCGGACAGATGATACGGATAGGAGGCTCTTGGTTCTCCATGACACGTGTCTGTACGGAAGAAGTATGTGTGCGAAGCAATACATCCGGATTATGTTGAATAAAAAAAGTATCCTGCATGTCGCGGGCAGGGTGGTCTTCTGCAAAATTCAGAGAAGAGAACACATGCCAGTCGTCTTCGATTTCCGGTCCTTCAGCAATGCTGAATCCTAAACGTCCGAAAATGTCGCAGATTTCTTTCTTTACGAGTGAAAGCGGATGGCGGGTACCTAATTCGATAGGATAGGCTGTACGGGTGAGGTCGATGTCATCGTTCGTCGTCTGTACATTCTCGAAGCTGGCTTTCAGCTCGTTTATTCTATTTTGGGTTGCCTCTTTCAGTTTGTTGAGGTGCTGGCCGACTTCACGCTTCTGATCTGCCGCTACATTGCGGAAATCGTTCATCAGCAAGGATATTTCACCCTTTTTGCTGAGGTATTTAATGCGTAATACTTCCAGTTCTTCAGCGTTTGCCGCTTTCAGGTTCTCTACTTCCTTAAGCAGAGCGTTAATCTTATTGATCATTTCTAATCATTTTTATTTTCAACGTGCAAATTTACTCCTTTCTTTGAATACTGCAACCGATTACGGCGGGTTTTTTTGAAAAAAGAGAGGCAACTATCCGCTTTTTATCAGAAATTATAAGCTACGCCGATACCTAAAACCTCTTTGAACTGAACTTTAGCGCCGTGTTTTTCGCCTTCATCATTAAAGGTTTTCACGTCGTTGTCGTATTTGAGCGTGGTGTTGAGCGTAGCACTGAGGTATTTGTTAATTTTCATGTTGATCAGGACATCCCAGTTCACGTCTACATTGCCGAACTGTTTGTCATAGGGGGTGAAAAAGTCTACGCTTGTGATCAGATTCACGTTCTCCATGATCTTTTGCTCTGCTTTTGCCTTGATATAAGCTCCGATCTCCGCCCTGAAACGGTCGCCGGGATCGACACCGAACGCTCCTTCTTTGGATAGATAGTCATCTTCCACAAATGTTAGTTTTCCAGCGATTGGGGAGAGGTAGAGGGAATAATTGCTTTTTGGGCGGAAATCCATACCTAAAGAAATATTGGAATAGGCGGGAGCAAAGAATTTGGAGATATAATGCGATTTATCCGGATAATTATAACCTTTATAGAACTGGGTGTTGAGGTCGGCCATCGCCGTGTAATACCATTTTTCGCTTGCCTGGTAGCCTAACTGGGTGGAGAAAGCGATCTTGTCGGATGTTTTCTGTACGCCCTGTGATTTTGTCTTCGTCAATCCGTAGTCCAGTCCGAGATTGCTGATCCATAGCCAATTCCCGCTTTTATGCGTAAGCGAACCGTTCAGATAGGCATTTCCGGCAAAAGAGTTTTCACCACCGGCCGACCAGTTGCTGACGGCTGTTTGTGACATATTTATACCAGTGATACCTTTCAATACCCATTTTCCCTCTTCATAACCTTTATCATCTGTTTGGCTATAGCCGGCAAGGCTTCCCATTGCGAGCGCTACTGTTAAAAATATACGTTTCATTTCAATTCTGTGTTTTTTTAAGTTGTAATTAATTAAAGACGTCTTTCAATAAAAAAACAGGTAGCGCTACGTTTTGTTTAGATTGACAATATTAATTTAGCCGTTTTCTTTTGATCGGCAACCGAGGGAAGAGCTTCCTGAAACGGATCAAATGGCTTGTGATATTGCTGCCCGCAATGATGATCGTCACGGCAAGAATGATTAATAATATCCCGCAACCGATCCTTGGTGTCAAGGCTTCGCCGAACACAGCTACCCCGAAAAATACAGCTGTGACCGGTTCGAGTGCTCCCAGTATGGCTGTCGAGCCGATATATTGGACAGCGCTGGTTGTACAAAGGAATGAGATGGCGGTCGGAAAGACGGCAAGTGCGATCAGATTTCCCCAAAGATACCATTTGTCTACGATATAGAGGTCTTTCCCGAATCCGACACGGACTAAAAACAGGGATACGCCGAAAAGTAGTATGTAAAAAGTCAGTGGGAGTGTAGCTACGGTTTTTAGTGTCGACTGGTTCACACCTATTATATAGATGGCATAGGAGAGGGCTGAAGCCATGACCAGCAAGACACCGGTAAGATTGAGCGTCGTGCCGTCACTACTTTTATAGAGCAGACCGATACCTGCCAATGCCAATAAGATGCAAAAGACTGTTTGCAAGGTCAGTTTCTCTTTGAAGAGAAGTGCCATGATCAATGCGACCATGATCGGGTAGACGAAAAGAAGTGTCGAGGCAATCCCGACTTCCATATAATTGTAACTTTGGAACAAGGCAAGTGAAGAAAAGGCGACCAACAGTCCCATGACAATCAGTGGAGCTACTGCTTTACGTTCTACTTTGAAACTTCTCCCTCTCCCTTTTATCATCATGCCAAGTATGGGAATTGCGAATAAGTACCTGAAAAAAAGAACCGAATCAGGGTCCATCCCGTCTTTATATAATGGAAGAGCAAACAATGGGTTAGTTCCGTAAGTTGCAGCGGCGATCGCTCCCAAAAAATATCCTTTTACCTTTGCATTCATGTCATGTAGAATTTGAGGTGCAAATGTAATATATATTTGGTGTTTTTTGTTCCGTTAAACCCTACAATTATAGTTTCGCACCCTTGTATCTCTCCCTTTTGAGGGAACTGGACAGAGGGAGAAAAACTGCTGCAGTTTACAATAACCCCTACAATAAGGTCGTATGTTTATATTTGCTTGATAATTATAGAATTATGTAATAATGTGTTTGTTAAAAAATATTACCCCTGCGGCTAATTTGAAATATATGGGGTATAAAATCAAATTTTATGTGCTATTGTTTCGATTTGGACCAACGGGTATTGAGATAAATATGACAATAAGCAAGAAGTGCTTTCTGAAATGCTCCCGGGCATTGAAATAAAAAGGGGATAAAGTTTTGGAGGGGTACCCGGGAACATTCTTTGTCTTTAATCAAATAATTATTATTTCGCCTTTTTCCCCTGATTAGCTACGGCATCCATTAGTTTTTTGATTTCTTCCGGATCACCGAGGAAATAATCCTTCACTAAAGTCAGATTATCGTCAAACTCAAATACATATGGTACGGCTGTCGGCAGATTGAGGTGTACGATCTCGTCGTCTGGAATGTTCTTCAAATATTTGATGATCCCGCGCAGACTATTCCCATGAGCGGCTACCAATATCTCATCGGATGTTTTAAGCGAAGGGAAGATCACCTCTTTCCAATAAGGCAGAATTCGTTCTACCGTATCTTTCAGTGATTCGGTACGGGGAAGCTCGTTATCGGGTACATCCTTATAACGGAGTTCGAAACGTGGGTTGCGTGGGTCGTCTTCTTTCAGGGGCTGGGGAGCAATGTCGTAACTCCTTCGCCAGATCAGGACTTGTTCGTCTCCATATTTTTCGGCTGTCTCGCTTTTGTTCAGTCCTTGCAATGAACCATAATGTTTCTCATTCAGCCGCCAACTTTTTTCTACAGGGATCCAGTCCTGATCCATGCGGTCAAGAACGCAGTTCAGGGTTTTAACAGCACGTTTTAGGTAAGATGTATAGGCTTTGTCGAATTTGAATCCTTTCTCTTTCAACAAACTACCGGCTTTTGTCGCTTCTTTTATACCCTTTTCGGTAA
>OBZW01000537.1_pt1 | contig 21414 bp, 15 predicted proteins | sample 1477021 | NCBI WGS metagenome assembly OBZW01 (sample SAMEA2580262, study PRJEB22360) | human gut metagenome | biome: human gut; feature: human-associated habitat; material: faeces | place: Denmark | collected 2008/2010
CTACAGTTGTTTTGAATACATCCGAAAAGTCATACCGGATCGATTTACAATCGCCATTCGCCCTGCATCGTTCCAAAACATACCAACCTATCTATCTTGATTCCACTTGGCATCAGTATCTTTTACAAAGAAGCATGGGAGTACAAGTCATGCAAGTCTATACCGGTGATTCCATCAACCGGATAGAAAGTGCTCCCCCCCACACGTTTTCCAAGCCCTATAAGTCTTATATCCTGGATGAATATACGCGTTTCCCTTTTATTGAAGAGATATTGACAGAGTTCATTCCTATTGCCAGGGTCAGTAAAAAGGATGGCAAACGGACCTTCTCTGTCCTAACAGAAAAAATGGATAAGTTCTCCACACAAACACTTGTTTTGTTCGACAATATACCAATCACGGACCAAGAACAGATATACAGCTATAACCCGTTATTACTAAAAAAAATAGATGTCTATTTGGGACATTATATTTTCGGAGGGCAACGATTTGACGGCATCTTATCTTTTTCGACATACAAAGGAGACTACCAGGGGATAAAACTGGATCCAGCCACGCAACTGTTCAATAAAGGATGCACGCAGGCCACTCGCTATTTTTATACACCCGCATATGAAGAAGAAAAGGTTAAAACATTAGGCAAACCAGATTTCCGACATACCCTGCTCTGGATTCCCACTTTACAAAGTAACGGTCAGAAAGAAATGACAATCCCATTTTATACTTCCGATCTACCGGGTGAATATACGATTACAGTCGAAGGAGTCGGAAAAAACGGAACTATTGTAAATGCGACTCATACGATAATTGTAACAAATTAAAATTACAAAATACATTGTATTTATTACAACATTTTGTAATTTTGGGCAATATCTCAATTCATTGAATTGCTAATTTAATAATATCATGAAGAACAGAAAATTAAGAATGGGAATGGTTGGAGGAGGTAGTGACGCCTTTATTGGGGCGATCCACCGTCGCGCAGCCTTTATGGACAACCAGATTGAATTAGTTTGTGGATGTTTCAGCGTAGACCCTGAGATATCCAAAAGTTCCGGTTTATCTTACTTTTTGCCGGAAGACCGGATTTACAGCACTTACCAAGAAATGTTCGAACACGAAATGACCTTACCGGAAGGAGAAAGGATGGATTTTGTCACAATCGTGACTCCCAACCGTTGGCATTTCGAACCAGCTATGATGGCGCTCGAAAGAGGGTTCCATGTAGTCGTAGATAAACCGATGACGTTCTCTCTTGAAGAGGCCAAACAGCTACAGAAAAAAGTGGAAGAAACCGGACTCGTGCTGGCTCTGACACATGTATACTCAGCCTATCCGGCAGTAAAAGAGGCGAAAGCCCGTATCGCGAAAGGTGAACTCGGGAAATTGCGCCGCGTCTATGTGGAATATACGCAAGGATGGCTTTCTGAACGTATCGAATTATTAGGAGGCAACAATGCCGGATGGCGTACGGACCCGAAGCGCTCGGGCAAAGCCGGCTGCGTAGGTGACATCGGAACACATGCCTGGCATTTAAGTGAATATATAACTGGACTTAAAGTCAAAGAACTATGTGCCGACCTGAAGGCATTCGTTCCCGGACGTCCTATCGATGATGACGGGGCAGCATTCCTCCGTTACGAAAACGATGTGACAGGCGTCTTGACCGCAACACAGATCGGAACCGGTGAAGCCAATAATATCCGCATCCGTATCTATGGTGAAAAAGGCGGATTGGAATGGCGTCAGATGGAACCGAACACGCTGACTTTGAGGTGGAGAGATCGTCCTACTGAAATATTAGATATCGGCAACAACGGTTATCTGACCCCTGAAGCCCTGTGGAATACCCGAACTCCGGCAGGACACCCGGAAGGTTTTATCGAAGCTTTTGCCAATATCTACCGCAATTTCTCGCTTACCGTCAGAGCTATCAAAAACGGTGAATCCCCCAGCGGTGATTACTTGGATTTCCCAACAGTATACGATGGTGTAAGAGGCATGCAATTCATTGAAACAATGGTTGAAGCCGGATATAACGATAATGTAAAATGGCAAAAATGGATTGATTAATATCCTGAAAAACCGTAAATAAATAACATCTTATGAAACTAAACGTACTTGCTTGCTGCCTGTCCCTGCTCGGGACAGCAGCTTTCGCTCAAAAAAATGAGTGGAGAGACCCTAACGTAAACGAGATCAACAGGGCCCCTATGCACACCAACTATTTCGCATACGAAGACGAAAACAGTGCATTGAAAGGATGTAAGGAATCATCCGGAAATTTTATGACCTTGAATGGCAACTGGAAATTCTTCTGGGTAAAAAATGCAGATATGCGCCCGACAGATTTTTATCAGGTGAATTTCAACGATAAGGGATGGGATGATTTGAAAGTGCCCGGCTTGTGGGAACTGAATGGTTATGGCGATCCGATCTATGTAAATGTAGGGTATCCCTGGAGAAGCCAGTTCGAGAACAACCCACCTGAAATCCCTACGGAAAACAACCACGTAGGTTCTTACCGTAAAGAAATCATGGTTCCGGCAGACTGGAAAGGAAAAGAGATCTTCGCTCATTTCGGTTCTGTCACGTCAAACATGTATCTTTGGGTGAACGGACAATTCGTCGGCTACAGTGAAGACAGCAAACTCGAAGCTGAATTCAACCTGACCAAATACCTGAAACCGGGAAAGAACCTGATCGCATTCCAAGTGTTCCGCTGGTGCGACGGGACTTATCTGGAAGACCAAGATTTCCTTCGTCTCTCCGGTGTAGGTCGTGACTGCTACCTCTACGCCCGTACTCCGAAATACATCCAGGACATCCGCGTAACTCCGGATTTGGATACACAGTATAAAGACGGTACTTTAAATATTTCCCTGAGCCTGAAAGGTAGCGGGACAGTCGACCTGAAACTGTTAGACAAGGAAGGCAAGGAAGTCGCCACTGCGTCGGTCAAAGGTGCCGGCAAAGTTTCCACCGATATGGCGATAAGCAATCCTGAGAAATGGACTGCCGAGACTCCGGTTCTCTATACTTTGATCGCCAGCTTGAAAAACGGTAGCAACACGACTGAGGTCATTCCGGTAAAAGTAGGCTTCCGCAAGATCGAATTGAAAAACTCCCAGATATTGGTAAACGGACAACCTGTCTTGTTCAAAGGGGCCGACCGGCATGAAATGGATCCGGACGACGGCTATGTTGTATCACGTGAACGCATGATCCAGGATATCAAGGTCATGAAAGAATACAACATCAATGCCGTACGTACTTGTCATTATCCGGACAACAATTTGTGGTATGACTTATGTGACCAATATGGTATTTATGTGGTTGCGGAAGCAAACATCGAATCTCACGGGATGGGATATGGAGACAAGACTTTGGCTAAAAACCAGTTATTTGCCAAAGCACACATGGAACGCAACCAGCGCAATGTTCAGCGCGGCTACAACCATCCATCCATCATTTTCTGGTCATTAGGCAATGAAGCCGGTATGGGATCTAATTTCGAAGCTTGTTATACTTGGATCAAGAATGAAGACAAATCACGTGCCGTACAATACGAACAAGCACGGACAAGCGAATTCACCGATATCTATTGCCCGATGTATCTGAACTATGAAAGAAGCGAGGAATATTGCAAAGGTGATGTAAACAAACCGCTTATCCAATGCGAATATGCACATGCAATGGGTAACTCTCAAGGGGGATTCAAAGAATATTGGGATCTGGTTCGCAAATATCCGAAGTATCAAGGTGGCTTTATCTGGGATTTCGTCGATCAGTCTCTGCGTTGGAAAACAAAAGACGGCGTTCCTTTCTATGCCTATGGCGGCGATTGGAACAGGTATGATGCTTCCGACAACAATTTCATGGACAATGGTCTGATTAGCCCGGATCGCAAACCGAATCCGCACATGCACGAAGTCGGACATATCTACCAATCGATCTGGGTGACTCCATCCGATTTGGCGAACGGTGTCGTGAACGTATATAACGAAAACTTCTTCCGTAATCTGGACGGTTACTATGCAGAATGGGAATTGCTGGCTAACGGCGAAGTGGTTCAGACAGGTATGATCAAAGACTTGGAAGTAGCTCCGCAACAGACCAAGTCCATAAAACTGAATTATAGCACAGATGGAATTTGCAAATGCAAAGAACTTTTGCTAAATGTGGCCTTTAAGTTGAAAAAAGCGGAAACATTGCTGCCTGCCGGTTATACGGTAGCTAAAAACCAGTTGACCATCCGCCCGTACAGCGCTCCGAAACTGGATCTGCAAAATGTACACCAGGTGAACATCGCGACTGTTATCCCAACCATTAAAGATAATGACATTAATTATCTGATCGTCGAAGGAGAGAACTTCCGCATAGACTTTGACAAGCATGACGGATTCCTGTGTAGATACGACGTAAACGGCACGACAATGCTGAAAGAAGATGGTAAATTGACTCCGAACTTCTGGCGTGCTCCGACCGACAACGATATGGGAGCCAACCTACAAAACAAATATGCCGCTTGGAAAGAACCGGGATTGAAACTGGTTTCTTTGACAAACAAAATCGAGAACGACATGGCAACTGTCAATGCTGAATATACAATGGATGCAGTAAAGGCCAAATTGTATCTGACTTATACGATCAACAATGAAGGTGCAGTAAAGGTCATACAGAAAATGGTAGCCGACAAATCGGCTGAAGTTTCCGATATGTTCCGCTTCGGCATGCAGATGCAGATGCCTAAATGCTTGGATCAGATCAACTACTACGGCAGAGGTCCGATCGAAAACTATTCCGACCGTAACAACGTTACCGACTTGGGTAACTACAAACAGACTGTAGAAGAGCAATTCTACTCTTATATCCGTCCGCAGGAAACAGGGACCAAAACGGATATCCGGTGGTGGAAACAGACCAACAAGGGCGGTAACGGACTTATGTTCATTTCGGAAGCTCCATTCTCGGCTTCAGCCCTGAATTATTCGATCGAATCCCTGGATGACGGTACGCAAAAAGACCAAAGACACTCCGAACTTGTACCTCAGGCAAATTATACCAATATGTGCATTGACAAGGTACAAATGGGATTGGGTTGCGTCAACAGTTGGGGAGCACTTCCACTGGAACAATACCGTATTCATTACGGGGACTATGAATTCTCTTTCATCATGAAACCGATTCAATCTAATTTATAAACAGCAATAATAAAGGAATCTGTCCCCGCATTTCTATCCAAGAAGCGGGGACAAGTTTCTCTTTTTACAAAAATTGGTAAAAAAGCATAATCACTATGCATATTTCGTTAAATAGCTGGTGCAAACTTTTATTTTATGTAGAAAAAGACTACTTTTATTGCCGATTTTTAAATCTAATTCAAGACTAATTGTAAAATCGTTTACCATAAAAACAAATGGCTACTAATAACAATTCTAATCGTTATCCTTCCGAAAACAAAAGGAGATTTTTCAAAGGAAAAACCTTCATTCTTTTGGTCGGGTTACTTCTCGGGGCAGGCATTATGGTTGCCGTATACAAAACATCCGTTTATTTCTCTTCCGATGAATCTTGTATGATGTGCCATGTTCATCCGCATGTAGAAGACAGCTGGAAACTCTCCAAACACGTAAATAACGGAAGCGGTGTTAAAACACATTGTGTGGCTTGTCACCTTCCGCCTCAAAGCGACACATGGAATCATTATACGGCTAAAGCCAAATTGGGACTAAAAGACGTATGGTCCTTCATGACAAAAGACAGTGCAGATTTCGACTGGAACACCAAGTCGGAACTGGAACATGCCGTTAAATATATTCCGAACGAATCCTGCAAAGAATGTCATCAGAATCTGTTCCCGGAAGGGATTAACCAAGATGGTATCACTGCTCACCTTTATTATGACGAAAACGAAAAGAAACTGGATTTGCAGTGTATCAGCTGCCACCTCGACGCGGGGCACTATAATCCGGATTACAAACATGGTAAATTAACAGGCATTCCCGGTGCTGCCACAACAGCGGTCGACACCAGCCTCTATTTCAAGACGGCGACACCTGTCACATCATTTACCGACTATACGGAACAAATTCCGGGTACGGCCGTTACTTTCAAAATGGTTGCCATTCCGGGCGGTACATTCAAAATGGGTAGTACAGATAAAGAACCGTTCCATAAGGCAGATGAGGCTCCGGTCCGAAATGTTACGGTCAGTCCTTTCTTTATGGCAGAAGTAGAAGTTACTTGGGATCAATATTGGGCATTCTACGGACAAACCATGAGTGAAGGACGTACTCCTCCCGAAACCGTATACGCAAATAACAGCAATCCGGATGTCGATGCCATTTCCGGTCCGACTCCCCCGTTCGGATTCCCCGACCAAGGATGGGGTGCTGGTGATCGTCCGGCGATTACGATGACACATTACGCAGCAGAAACATTCTGCCAGTGGTTGTCTAAACAAACAGGAAAAAAATACCGTCTGCCGACCGAGGCAGAATGGGAATATGCAGCCCGTGGAGGAACGGAAACTCCTTATTTCTTCACAGGAAATCCTAAAGATTTTTCAGATCAGGGATTCTGGCGTAAGTTCTTCGATGCAAAGACAGACAGCATCAGTTCATTTGTGATTTATGCGAAGAACAGCAAGAACAGAACTCAGGAGCCGGGCGAAGTGAAAGCGAACCCGTTCGGTTTGAAGAACATGCTGGGTAACGTAATGGAATATTGTGCCGACAAATATGACCCGCAGGCTTACAGTAAAGGCGGTGAAAGTGTGACTAACCCGTTAATCACAGAAGGAGAAGAATGGGTCGTACGCGGCGGTAACTACACTTCCGATGCAGCAGATGTCCGTTCCGCAGCCCGCGATTATACCAAGCATGACGCATGGCTGAAGACAGACCCGCAGCAACCGAAGAGTATCTGGTGGTATTCGGATATCCGAGGTATCGGTTTCCGTGTGGTTTGCGAACCGGACCCAGCAATTGGAGCAAAATAACAGATGTTTAATTGATACCTAAAATTACTATATCATGAAGAAAGAAAACAGTATTAGCAGAAGATCGTTTTTAAAAAGTACAGCTATGGCCGGAGCACTGGGTGCAATCGGTACAGGTAGTGCAAGTGTATTAACCTCATGTGCAGGTGGCAGCGAAAGTGCTGCAGCAAACAAGCCTCTGAAAGAGCCTGGAACTTATTATATTCCGGAATTGCCCGACAAGGCTACTGACGGAAAAGAGTTGAAAGCCGGTGTTATCGGTTGTGGTGGACGTGGTTCCGGTGCAGCATTCAACTTCTTGGAAGCAGGTAATGGTGTGACAATCGTTGCCTTAGGTGATACATTTCAGGAAAGAATCGATGATTTGGCAGGTAAATTGAAAAAAGAGAAAAACATTGATATTCCGGCAGACAAACGTTTTGTTGGTTTGGACGCTTACAAACAGGTAATCGATAGTGGTGTCGATGTTGTTATTATCGCTACCCCCCCCGTATTCCGTCCGATTCATTTCCAATATGCGACTGAAAAAGGCAAACATTCATTCCTGGAAAAACCGATTTGTGTAGATCCAGTAGGATATCGTACTATCATGGCAACAGCTAAACAGGCCCAGGCTAAGAACTTATGTGTCATTACCGGTACACAACGTCATCACCAGCGTAGCTATGTAGAATCTTACAAGAAGATCATGGAAGGAGCTATTGGTGAAATCACCGGTGGTGTTGTTTATTGGAATCAGAGTATGTTGTGGTATCGTGACCGCCAGAAAGAATGGAACGATTGCGAATATATGATCAAAGACTGGGTGAACTGGAAATGGTTATCCGGAGACCACATCGTAGAACAGCACGTACACAACATCGATGTATTCACATGGTTCAGTGGTTTGAAACCGGTCAAAGCAGTCGGATTCGGTTCTCGTCAGCGTCGTATAACAGGCGACCAGTATGACAACTTCAGCATCGACTTCACAATGGAAAACGGCATCCACTTGCATAGTATGTGTCGCCAGATTGACGGTTGTGCCACTAACGTCAGCGAATTTATCCAAGGAACAAAAGGCTCTTGGAACAGCGCTACGATGGAAATCAAAGATAATGCAGGCAATGTAGTTTGGAAATATGACGGAGAAGCAGAAAAAGCAAACACAAAACAGCAGAATCCGTATGTATTGGAACACGTCAACTGGATTAACTTGATCCGCAGTGGCAAGTCTATTGACCAAGCATCTGAAACTGCTGTAGCCAATATGGCTGCTATCATGGGACGGGAATTAGCTTACACTGGTGCAGAAACGACCTGGGATGCCATGACTGCTTCTCCTATCGATTACACTCCGAAAGACTTGAATTTAGGCAAGATGGATATGAGTGGATTTACAGTTCAAGTTCCGGGTAAAGCCCAAGACAAGAAATAAGAATTATATGGCACTGAACAGAAGAAACTTTTTAAGAACAACTCTGGCTGGCGCGGCTGTTGCAGCCGGTAGTTCAGCTTTTGCTGCCTGTGGTGGCAAAGCTGCTTCTACAGAAGGTTGTCCGACAGAAAAGGGATCATGCCCCAACAGCAAAGCCGAGTTGAAGATATCTTTTCAGGAAGGAATCGCCCCAGGTGCCAACCTCAACGAAAAGCTCGACTACATGGAAAAGTTGGGCGTCGTTGGTTTCGAACCGGGTGGACGCGGCCTGAAAGATCGTGTAAAAGAGATCAAGGATGCACTCAACGGACGCAATATCAAAGTGAGCGCCATTTGTGCAGGTTTCCAGGGTTTCATCCTTTCGACAGATCCGGCTATCCGCAAACAGTGTATGGATACGATGAAAGAGATCATGGCTGCCGCAGGCGAATTAGGTTCTACGGGAGTGATCATCGTTCCGGCTTTCAACGGCCAGAAACCAGCCATGCCTCATACACAGGAAACACGGGACTTTTTGTGCGAACAATTCAATGAAATGGGTAACTTCGCAAAAGAACACGGAACTACTGTTATCTTTGAACCGCTCAACAGGAAAGAGGCTTTTTATCTCCGCCAGGTAGCGGATGCAGCCTCCATCTGCCGCGATATCAACAATCCGGGTGTACGCTGTATGGGTGACTTCTGGCACATGACTTGGGAAGAGACTTCCGACATGGGAGCTTTCCTTTCCGCAGGCGAATATCTGCAACATGTGCATGTTGCCAGCCGTAAACGCCGCAGCATGCCGGGTGAAGACGGCGAAGCGGATAACTATGTGAACGGCTTTAAAGGTTTGAAGATGTTGGATTACGACAAATATGTAAGTTTCGAATGCGGATGCCAGGGAGACCGGAACGTTTTGGTGCCCGCCGCAGTGGAACTATTACGAAAACAATGGGAAGAAGCATAAAATATGCCATTAGTATATCCTAATATGCAAATGAGTGAGGTGGTGGAAGAGCATCCCTCACTCATTCCTGTCATTAACCGTTTTGGAATCCGCCTGGGCTTAGGTGACAAATCGGTAAAGGCGATATGTGAAGAATACCAACTGGATGCCGATTTCCTCTTGACGGTAATCAACACGTTCCTCAATGAGGAATACTTCCCAGAAAAGAAGCTACAAACATTCCATACTTCACAAATCATCGATTATCTGACTAAAACCAACCTGTATTACCAGCGCTACCAAATTCCGAATATAGAAAGGCATCTCGGTTCATTCATATCGATGAGTACACCGGGAAACAACACGCTCAACCTGATCGGTAAGTTTTTTTCCTCTTTCAAAGAAGAACTGACCTCACGGATCGAAAAGGACGACCGGGTATGGTTCCCCTATTGTCTGTCATTAAGCGAAATGTTGAAAGATTATCAATCTTCCGGACAGCTCGAAGCATTGCATCTCGGAACGGAGCAGCGATTGGAAGATCCGATAGAGGCCCTGTTGGCAGATCTGAAAAGCATCATGGTCAAGCATCTTTCCGGCGACTATAACGAGAACTTATGTTACGCTGTCATATTCGCGATCAGCAGCCTGGAAAAAGATATCAAACAACACAACCGCATCCGCTACCGGATATTGACACCGATGGTTTCGGCTATGGAAAAATTGTGTATTTAACAAACAGCCGGATGCATCGCAACAAGCAAATAGCAATTATATTACCCGACACGCTACAGAGCATCGGCCTACAAAGCATGCTGGCCGACTATTTTCCACCGGTAGAGATCAGCCACTACCCCACTTTCGAGGCTTTATCGACTTCCGGCAACGATACATTCGATTACTATTTTACAAATGCCGCTTCATTTGTCCTTTATGCAGACTTTTTCCTCCCTCGTCGGAGCAAGACAATGGTCCTGATCGACGGGGCCGAAGACGAAGGAGGGTTATCGGCAACTAATCATATCACGATCAAGGCCTCGCAGGAAATCATCATCGAGCAGATGGAACAACTTTTTACCGGAGAAAACAACAGTATTTCCAGCGAGAACAACAAAGAACTGTCCACCCGCGAAACGGATGTCCTCCAATTAATCGTCAAAGGCAGTACCAACAAAGAAATTGCAGACAAGCTGAATATCAGCCTGAACACAGTCCTCAGCCACCGCAAGAACATCACCACCAAGCTCGGTATCAAAACCGTATCGGGGCTTACCTTCTATGCCATTATGAACGGTATTATTTCAGGCGACGACATCGAACTTTAAAATCACTACATGTAGTGATTGATTCCCATTCATCTTTACCGTTCCTTTGCAACCGTAAAATACTAATAGTTTACAATAAATACGATGAATCAACGCTATCTGTATATCCTTGTTGCAGGCGCGCTTACGTGTTTGCAACCGATTAAAGCCGAACGGGTGAATGAAAATGTGAACGACACGATCAAGACCTATAATATAGGTGAAGTGATCGTCACTTCTTCCACAAAGGAAACGAACGACCTTCGTACGCTTCCGGGAGCTGTTTCCATCCTCTCACCCCAAGCGATAGCAGCCAAGCAGATAGATGCCCTCAAGGATATCAGCGCTTTCATCCCCAACCTTTATATGCCGGACTATGGTTCGAAAATGACTTCGGCCATCTATATACGTGGAATCGGAGCGCGAAGCAGTGGGCAATCCATCGGATTATATGTTGACAACGTCCCTTACCTGGATAAAAGTGCTTTTGATTTCGAGCTGAACGATATTCAGCGCATCGAAGTCTTACGCGGACCGCAGGGAACCCTCTACGGACGCAATGCAATGGGAGGTATCGTCAACATCTACACCCTCTCCCCCTTCGATTACCAAGGAACAAAAGTCACAATGTCGATGGGCAACTACGGGGTAGCCAAAGCCAAAGTTTCCCAATACAGCAAGATCGGAGAAAACATCGGACTCTCATTAAGCGGATATTACGACCGTAACGACGGCTTTTTCATCAACGAATACAACAACACAAAGGCCGATAAGGAGGAATCGGCAGGCGGCCGTTTCAAGTTGGAGGGGTATATTACAGATCATTTGAAAGCGCAATATACATTCAACTATGACTATGTAACGCAAAAAGCCTTTCCTTACGGGCAGTACGACCCACAAACCGGTACCGTACAGCCGATCCGCATCAACGATCCGAGTTCCTATTGGCGCCGCACACTGAACAACAGTTTGTACCTGGAATGGAAAACAGACCGTTTCATCCTCGCCTCCACCACGGCTTACCAATATCTGAAAGACGATATGAAAATGGACCAGGACTATACGGAACTATCTGTCTTCACCCTCCATCAAAGACAGAAACAATATGCCTGGAGCGAAGAGCTAGCGATCAAATCCAATACAAAAAGCAATTACCAATGGAGCTTCGGCGCCTACGGTTTTTACAACAGCCTGAATACTGACGGTCCCGTGATCTTCAAGCAAGACGGGCTGACAGGTATTTTGCAAAAAGCATTCGACGACATCCTGGCCAATAATCCGAAAGCACCGAAACTGACCGTCCAGGGAGACAAACTGAACCAGATCTATTTCCCCGGCAACTTCGACACACCGACTCACGGTTTCGCCGCCTTCCACCAATCGACCTACAACGACCTCTTTGTCGAAGGACTTTCCATTACCGCCGGTATCCGTCTGGACTACGAAAAAGCCAGTCTGGACTATCACTCGGCTGTAGACAGCATGAAGATCGGCGTGGAAATGGGCCCGATGAAGATGACACTACCGGTCACAACAACTATGGACGGCAACATCTCACAAGATTTCCTGCAAGTATTGCCGAAGATTTCACTCCGTTACCAGTGCACACCCGAAACATTCACATATGTCTCGGTCGCCAAAGGATACAAGACAGGAGGATATAATGTACAGATGTTCGGCGACCTGGTCCAGGCTCAAGCCAAATATGACTTGATGTCCAAGTTCGCCCCCGACAAGGCCGAACAACCGGGAGAAGTGGAAGACGTCGCTTCCTATAAACCGGAACATAGCTGGAATTACGAAGCAGGCATCCGTAGCGAACTGATCCGAGGCAGGCTGAGTGCAGAGCTGACACTCTTCTATATGGACATCCGTGACATCCAACTGACCAGCTTTGCCGAAAACGGCAGCGGGCGTCTGATCACCAACGGAGGAAAGGCGAACAGCTACGGCATGGAACTGAGCCTGCGCGGGCGTATCATGGACGGACTAACCGCAGATCTTAACTACGGTTTTACACACGCCACCTTCCGCGATTACATCTTCACGGACAAGGACGAGAACAGCCAGATCGTAAAAACGGACTGCAAGGATAATTTCATTCCTTACACACCGCGCCACACCGTAAGCTTAGGATTGCAATACACGAAACTGCTCCACCGGAAAATGATCGACCAATTTACTGCATCCGCCCAATTCACCGGGGCCGGCAAGATCTTCTGGACAGAAAAAAACGACATCAGCCAACCGTTCTACGGCCTCGTCAATGCAAAAGCAGGTATCCGCAAGGGAATCGTCAACCTCAACCTGTGGAGCCGCAACATCACAGGCACGGACTACCAGGCGTTCTATTTCGAATCATTCAACCAGTCATTCATCCAGAAAGGCAAACCTTTCCAGATCGGAGGCGAAATCACCGTTACATTTTAAGACATGAAATTATTCTATTACCTCCCGTTACTGCTCTGCCTGACATACACGGCAAAAGGGGAAGAGATTGAAAAAGATACGGCGAAGATCCGCAATGTCGAACTGAACGAAGTGGTCGTGCAATCGTTCAAGCAACAGCGGGACCTCAGGCTGGAACCCCTATCGGCATCAGCCGTGACGGGAACGGCCATCCAAAACCGGAATATCACGGGAATCAAAGAATTCAGTTCGTTCATCCCGAATCTTTTCATGCCGGACTACGGATCGAAACTGACCTCACCGGTTTATATCCGGGGGATCGGATCGAAAATCAATGCACCCTCGGTCGGGCTTTATGTGGACGGCATCCCCTACTTCGAAAAATCAGCTTTCGATTTTGATTTCAATGAAGTGGACAGGATCGAAGTGTTGCGCGGTCCGCAAGGGACACTCTACGGCCGTAACACGATGGGCGGCATCATCAATGTCTATACAAAATCGCCTCTGAAATATGAAGGGACGAACATCTGGCTTTCCAACGGCAACTACGGTTACCGCGACTATGCCCTCTCCCATTATAAAAAGATCGGAGAAAAGTTCGGATATGCCGTTTCCGGTGATTTCCAAAGCAGCGACGGCTATTTTACCAACCTGTTTACGGATAAAAAGGCAGATGATATGAAGTCCGGTTCCGCCCGCATCCGCCTGGAATGGAAGCCTCGAAAGAACCTTTCGATCGGGCTGATGAGTTCGTTCGACCGTTCTGTCCAGGGCGGCTATCCCTACGCTGTCTGCGATTCGGTCACCCATAAACCGGGAGAAGTCAACTATAATGACTACAGTTTCTACAAACGGACACTTTCGACAACCGGCTTCTCGGCGGATTACCAGGGAAGGGGCTACAGCATCAACAGCCGGACCGCCTTCCAATATATCTCGGACCATCAAGGCATCGACCAGGATTTCTCTCCCAAAAGCATCTATTTCGCACGTCAGGATATGAAGCAGAAAATGTTTTCCGAAGAACTGAACATCAAATCAACGACTCCCGGACGCTACAAATGGCTGTTCGGTGCCTTCGGTTTCTGGCAGGGGATAGACAATACCGTGACACTCGATTATTTTACCAAAGACTATGCGACACGCAAGCTGTACGACACGCCGACCTATGGTGTCGCTTTCTACCACCAATCCACAATCGACGACCTGCTGACGCGCGGTCTGTCACTGACTTTCGGCATCCGCTACGATTATGAGCACACCTCCAACGATTTTCTTTTTTATAAAGAAACGGACGGCGGCAGCAAGCAGATGGATGCCTTCGACAGCCGGCTCAAATTCAGCCAGGTCACCCCGAAAATCGCCCTGCAATATATGTTCCCGTCTACCGGCATGCTCTACGCCACCGTGACGAAGGGGTATAAGACAGGTGGTTTCAATACCTCCTTCGATCGTGAGGAAGACCGCACATTCCGCCCCGAAACCAGTTGGAACTACGAGTTGGGAGCAAAGCACCCGCTTCTCGACAACCGCCTGAACGCTGAGGTCTGTTTCTTCTGGATCGACTGGAAGAACCAACAGATTTACCAGATGCTCGCCACCCAGAACGGGCAGTTCCTGCGTAACGCTGGACGTAGTGAGAGCAAAGGTGTCGAAGTCAGCCTGCAAGGGAATCCGGTCAACGGGCTGATGGTACAGGTAAACTACGGCTTTACGCACGCCACTTTCAAAGATTACAAAGATGAACGGAAAGGCATCGACTACAGCGGCAATTTCCTGCCGATGGTCCCACGCCACACTTTTGCCGTCGGAGCCGATTACACGATCCCGAACCCTTGCCGACACATCGATCGCTTCACAATCAGTGCAAACTACACCGGAACGGGACGTATCCAATGGAAAGAAGACAATAAAATCTCACAACCCTACTACGGACTATTGAATGCAAAAGTGTCTGCTACAAAAGATTTTATTACCTTTGCGATCTGGGGGAAAAATATGACCGGTGCAGACTATTCTGCTTTCTATTTCGAAACAGGCGGAAAGGGTCTGGCACAAAAAGGACGGCCGTTCACGATCGGAGGGAATATACAATTGAATTTTTAAAAGTCTCGGCAGAAGTTCGGACGACACTTTGAAAACTCTTAAAGCCCCGGCCGGAAGTCGGATGATTATATAACGATATTATGATACAGAAAGACAAAACATACAACCTCGCGACCTTCTTCTGCCTCTACATCGCGCAGACGATCCCAATGAGCTTCTTTTCCACCGTCATCCCCGTCATGATGCGTCAGGAAAACTTTTCGCTCTCGGCCATCGGGCTTCTCCAGTTGATCAAGTTGCCTTGGATACTAAAATTCCTTTGGTCACCGATGGTAGACCGACACGCCGTGACGACGGGCGATTATAAACGGTGGATTTTTTCTTCCGAACTGATCTACGCCGGCCTGATCTTTGCCGTCGCTTTCCTTGATTTCCATACGGACTTCTATACGATCGTCGCCCTGATCATCGTTTCCTTCGTCGCTTCCGCCACGCAGGATATCGCGACCGACGCGTTGGCGGTACTCGCTTTCAGCCGGAAGGATAAAAGTCTTGTAAACAGTATGCAGTCGATGGGAAGTTTCGGAGGTTCGATGATCGGGGGCGGTGTCTTGCTCCTACTTTTCAAACAGATCGGATGGAACGGGCTGTTGCCCTGCGTCGCACTGTTTGTCATCGCTGCCCTCCTGCCGCTCTTTTTCAACAAAGGCCTCCGCATCCAACCGAAGGACACGCACGAACGGGCCAAAAAGGCGGATGTGATCTATTTCTTCGCCCGCCGGAGCATCTGGAAACAGATCGGTTTCCTTTTCCTTTACTATTCCGGCTTGATCGGTACGCTCGCCATGTTGAAGCCCTGGCTGGTCGACTTAGGCTACGACATGAAGGAGATCGGAGTGATGAGCGGAGTGGCGGGGACATTCATCGGGTTCCTCTCCTCATTTGCCGGCGGGATGATCGTACGGCGGATCGGTCGTTTCAGGGCACGCATCCTGTTTGCAGTATTTGTCTTGATAGCGACACTCTATTTCCTCGGACTTTCGTATGTGCATCCTACGACTACCTTGCTCTATGGCGGGATTTTCCTTCTGTGGGGCAGCTACGGGATGGCGACGATCGTAGTTTATACGACCGCTATGGACTGTGTACGCCCAGGACGCGAAGGAACGGATTTCACGATCCAGACGGTCATCACGCATCTCAGTGGCATGTTGATGGCTATCCTGAGTGGGAAAATTGCAGATCATACGGGTTATCACGGGCTTTTCTTCTTTGAGGCAAGCATCGCTTTGGTATCTCTTATTTATATAATAACAGTTTTCAGAAAAGATAAAAATACGATATGAAACAAGAACTTTTAGACAAATACAATGTACCGGTTCCCCGGTACACCAGCTATCCGCCGGCAAACTATTTCCATGACGGGTTCAACGACTATGATTATGCGGATGCCCTCCAAGCGTCAAACAATCAAAAACCAGAGTTAATTTCCTTCTATTTCCATATTCCTTTCTGCCACCGCCTCTGTCACTATTGCGGATGCAATTCCTATCCCGTTCCGGAAGGAGAAATCGTAGACCGATATGTCGAAGCCTTACATAAAGAGATCGACCTGGTATTACCTCTGCTCGACAACAGACGCAAAGTTTCGCAAATCCATTACGGAGGCGGTAGCCCTACCGTCCTGCCGGCCATCGAGCTGGAAGAGCTGAACGACCATGTTTTAGACAAGTTCCCAACGATCGCCAATCCGGAGATAGCAGTCGAATGCCATCCGGGCTGGATAATGGAACAAGGCTGGGTTCAATTGGTCAAATCCGGTTTCAACCGACTGAGTATCGGTGTACAGGATTTCAACAAGGAGGTCCTGAGAGGCGTAAACCGTCAATCGTCCAGAATCCCGATGGAAGACGTCATGGAGATCCTGCGTTCGCTCGACGTACGTGTCAATATGGATTTTCTCTACGGCTTGCCCTTCCAGACGGAAGAAAGCTTTGCCCAGACAATCGAAAGAGCCGTTGCCATGAAACCGGACCGGCTCGTCACCTTCTCGTATGCGCATGTGCCCTGGGCTTTCCCCCGGCAGCAGATATTGGAAAAAGTAGGACTGCCATCGGGCGACGAGAAGAGCCGGATGTTCGAAACAGCCCACAGGATCCTTTGCGAAGCAGACTACCAGCCGATCGGTCTGGATCATTTCGTCCGCAAAGACGACGAGTTGTACACAGCTTCGCAGAACGGACAGCTACATCGTAATTTCCAGGGATATTGTACGCGCCGCACTACCGGCCAGGTCTATGCTTTCGGTGTGACCGGAATCAGCCAGCTCGGAACGGCTTACGCTCAGAACACAAAAGATATCATGGAGTATATCGAGAAAGTCGAAGCCGGCATCTTGCCTGTCGCCAAAGGATATCTCCTAAGCCGGGAGGAACAGATCACACGAGAAGCAATCGAAATGCTGATGTGCAACTACCGGATCGACTGGAACGAACTGTCGGAACAGCTTTCCACCCCCGCCCGATCCATCAAGCAGGCAACCGCCTATGACGAAGCGCATCTACGCGAATTTGCAGAGGATGGACTAATCGAGTTCGACAAAAACCAAATCAGGATGACACCTGAAGGCAGGCTTTTCGTACGAAACATAGCCGCTTCGCTGGACAAGCTGATGCTCGAAACAAACAAATCATTTTCTAAACCTGTATAACAAAATGGACTCCCAGCAGACAGATATTCTGATTATCGGTGCCGGATTGACCGGATTGACGACCGGTTTCTGGTTAACTCGCGCCGGAAAAGACATTCATATCCTCGAGAAGGCTGATCGTGTCGGAGGACAAATCCATACGTTCCGCGAAAAGGATTTTGTCTACGAAAGCGGCCCCAATACAGGTGTCGTCTCCTACCCCGAAGTCGCCGAACTTTTCGAAGCCCTCTCCCCTGCCTGTGCACTGGAGACTGCCCGCGAAGAATCCAAACGTCGGCTGATCTGGAAAGGAGATCGGTTCCGGGCCCTCCCGTCCGGACTGTTCAGTGCAGTCACGACTCCTCTGTTTACGCTTGGCGACAAGTTCCGTATCCTCGGAGAACCGTTTCGGGCAAAAGGGAACAATCCGGATGAGTCTGTCGGGGAATTGGCAGCCCGCCGCTTGGGTAAATCATTCCTGCACTATGCGGTAGACCCATTCCTATCCGGTGTCTATGCCGGCGATCCGATGAAACTCGTCACTCGTTATGCGCTCCCTAAACTCTATAACTTAGAACAGCAATATGGAAGCTTCATCCGCGGAACCATCGCGAAAGCCAAGCAGCCGAAAACGGATCGCGACCGCCTCGCCAGCAAGAAAGTATTTTCCGTCGCCGGAGGGTTGGACAAACTGACCGGGGCGATGGCCGAGGCGATCGCCCCGGCCCATATCACACTGTCGGCCGCTGACGTCACAGTCCGCCCTTGTGCAAACAAATGGATGGCTACCTATTCGACAGCCGACGGCGAACAGACTATTATTGCGGAACGGATAGTTACGACCACCGGCGCTTATACACTGCCGGCCCTGTTGCCGTTTGTCCCGAAAGAAAAGATGGACCGGATCAGTAACTTGTATTATGCACCGGTCGTACAGGCCAGCGTCGGGTTCCGCGACACCGGTGGATTACGTTTCGATGCGTTCGGAGGCCTGGTTCCTTCCTGTGAGAAAAAAGATGTGCTCGGAATTCTTTTCCCCTCCGCTTGTTTTGCCGGACGGGCTCCGGAAGAGGGTGCCCTCTTCTCGTTCTTTATCGGAGGCGTAAAGCATGCCGACCTGACGACCTGGCCGGAAGAGGAACTGAAAGCGCTCATCAGACACGAGCTCCACACCATGTTGAAATTTCCGGAGGAAACGGAACCTGATATGATCCGTGTCTTCCGTCACGAACATGCCATTCCGCAATACGAACAGAATAGCGGCACCCGCTTCGAAACGATCGACGAACTGCAAGCGCATTACCCTGGCCTTACATTGGCCGGAAACATCAAAGGCGGTATCGGCATGGCTGACCGTATCCGCCAAGCCACAGAAATTGCGAATAAATTAATAAACGGGTAAATTCATCATTTACATTATACAATACATTAATATGGAGGAAAAATGGAAGATAAAATAGTTGAAATAGCTCGTTTCTATGAACCGGAAGCAGCACAGATGATCGAATCCCTCCTGAAATCGGAAGGAATCAAATGTTATCTGAGAAACGAATATACGAGCCAGGTCATGTACCCAGCCAATATGGGTGGCATTCGCATTGAACTGCTTGAAAGCGAAGTTCCCCGTGCAATGGAGATTTTGGAAGCAAACGGATACGAATTTCCGAAAGAAGACGAAGAAGCCGAACAGATTCAAGCCGTTTCAGGTTGGACACGTCACGTTCCGTTCCTCCGTCATCTTCCTCTCGAAAAACAAATTATCGTTCTTTTTATCCTTGTAGCCGTATTTTTGGCCTTGGTCATTTATTTCGGTTCGCTTGTATCATCCAACTAAACAAATGTAAACTATGGCACGCAGAAAGATTACAAATAGTCAAGCCGTATGTATCACTCTTTTATGGGGTGTCCTTTGCTACATGCTGCTTGCATACAGCGAAAAGATAACCTTTGATATCGTTTTTGCCCTGGTAGCGTCAGCAATCATCGTGTTCGTCCCTATCTATAAGAGTAGAAGACGAAGAGACGAATGACATTTAGTTACTTTTACCCGTTTAAAATACCGAAATGATATTTTTAATGCATTTTTTCTTTCAAATATTTGTTTGTGTAAAATTTTAGCTTACCTTTGCGAGGTCGTTAAAAAAACGGCTACCGGTTAACAAATTGATTATAAATATAACATTCTAAATAAAATCAGTCTTATGAAGGCAAGTGAAGTTTTAGACAACTTAAAGAGAAGATTTCCGAATGAACCGGAATATCATCAGGCAGTTTCAGAAGTATTAGGAACAATCGAAGAGGCTTACAATGAACATCCCGAATTTGAAAAGAGCAATCTGATCGAACGTCTTTGTATCCCCGATCGTATTTTCTCCTTCCGTGTAACCTGGATGGATGATAAAGGACAGATCCAAACCAACATGGGATACCGTATCCAGCACAACAATGCGATCGGCCCGTATAAAGGAGGTATCCGTTTCCACGCTTCTGTAAACCAGTCGATCCTTAAGTTCCTGGCTTTCGAACAGACTTTCAAGAACTCACTGACAACTCTGCCGATGGGCGGTGGCAAAGGGGGTTCCGACTTCAGCCCGCGCGGTAAGTCAAACGCTGAAATCATGCGTTTCTGCCAGGCTTTCGTATTGGAATTATGGCGCCATATCGGCCCGGATACGGATGTTCCTGCAGGTGATATAGGTGTTGGCGGACGTGAAGTCGGTTATATGTACGGAATGTATAAGAAACTGGCTCAGGAAAACACGGGGACATTCACCGGCAAAGGACGCGAATTCGGCGGTTCACTGATCCGTCCCGAAGCGACTGGTTACGGAAATGTTTACTTCCTGCTGGAAATGCTGAATACAAAGGGAATCGACATCAAAGGAAAGACCGTTTGTGTTTCAGGTTCAGGTAACGTAGCCCAATATACTGTAGAAAAACTGATCAGCCTCGGTGCCAAAGTGGTGACAATGTCCGATTCGGACGGTTACATCTACGATCCGGACGGTATCGACCGTGCTAAGCTGGATTACATCATGGAACTGAAGAACCTGTATCGTGGCCGTATCCGTGAATATGCAGAACAATATGGTTGCAAATATGTGGCTGGTGCTCGTCCTTGGGGAGAAAAATGCGACATCGCAATGCCGAGTGCAACTCAAAACGAACTAAACGGAGAAGATGCCAAGACATTGCTTGCCAACGGATGTATCGCCGTATCGGAAGGTGCTAACATGCCTTCTACTCCTGAAGCTATCGACGCATTCCTGGAAGCTAAGATCCTGTACGCTCCGGGTAAGGCAGCTAATGCCGGCGGTGTATCTGTTTCCGGTCTGGAAATGACACAGAACGCTCAGAAACTGAGCTGGAGTAGCGAAGAGGTAGATGCCAAACTGAAAAGTATCATGCAGAATATCCACGAACAATGTGTAAAATACGGCAAACAAGCCGACGGCTACACAAACTACGTGAAAGGTGCAAACGTTGCGGGCTTCATGAAGGTAGCCAAAGCAATGATGGCACAAGGAATACTTTAATCAAGGATTTTGACACACCCCCTTAAAAGAGACGTATAGGCGGGCGGTCCGGGACAAAGGGTACCCCCGCCTCGGCCATATA
>OBZW01000551.1_pt1 | contig 20907 bp, 22 predicted proteins | sample 1477021 | NCBI WGS metagenome assembly OBZW01 (sample SAMEA2580262, study PRJEB22360) | human gut metagenome | biome: human gut; feature: human-associated habitat; material: faeces | place: Denmark | collected 2008/2010
TCTGCAGAGGGGTCTGACCCCCTTGCTCTCCGTTTTTCGAATTTTTTAATAAAATAGGGACAATTCCACCGGAACGTCCCTATTTGTATCTTAATATTACACTTTTGCCACATATTCAAACGGCAGCGGAACTATCGTGCCTGGTGTTTCTATTTTAACAAGCTGTTCAAGCGCTGCTTTTACTATATCCGTCTGCATTTCTACATCATTCGGCGCACCTGCGTTGGCACCCATGGGTACTAACGGAGCTACGGCGCGTGGTGTACCGGTCTGGCGGACAACCGGGGGAAGGGCTGCAATAATAATCGTAGGTATTCCAGCCTCTTCAATCGCTCTCTGCACCAATACTGCAGAGCGGTGACAGGTACCTCAGCCAGCGGTGAGGATGACTGCATCCACATCTTCTTCTTTAAACATCTGTGCGATTGCAGGTCCTGTTTCGTTTTTAAACTTGTCCTGATCTCCACCGCCTCCCATGAATCCGGCATGCACCGGCGCGCATTTTCTGATAAATCCTTCTGCTGCCAGTTCATGAATTCTGTCGATTGGGAACATACAGTTAATGTCTTTGTTTACATCTCCATTATCGTATCCTCCATGGGATACCATCAACTCACTTGACGGAGTGTCGTTCGTAATCCTTCTCCAGCTTGAGTCGCCGGCCAGGTTAAATCTTTCCTGACTCTTACAGTGTACACCCGCTGCGGTAGCAAGGGCGATGGACATATCCCTCAGTGTTTTTGTCACAGGTGTCCACACTGCCGGAGGAGTAATCGGAACGTATATTTCTGACTGCAAACCTTTCGTGGTTGTCAAACTCATTCTTCTACCTCCTTGTTTTCTGCGTCGGCTTTACGCATCTCTTCCTGATGTCTTTTATATGTGGTCAGATTACTCACGTACTTCTCGTTTATCCCGGCCCCGAGCTGCTCCACAAAACTCATGTTCCATGCAACCTCCTGCCCTACTGCCAGAGGATAGTCGGTAATCAGCATGCGCATCGGAATCTTCAGATAGCCGAGCCTGCCCTTTAAGTCTATCCCCACGCAGCCGTCGTGGATTTCAACGATTACCCCTTCCATACGTATAATCTTATCACCATATATTAATTCTTTCATCTTAGTCGTATTTCTCTTTTCTCTTCTGGCTCATTGGCAGTGACTGTTCATTCTTCACCAGCTCTATCGGCCGGCCTGTCACATTTGATATGAGCTCCACATTCGTCTTTTTTACACTTGGATTCCATTTTCTCTCGGCTTTATTTCCCCCTTCCCCCGCCATTGCATTCTTCAACATGGCAAGGGCTCTGAGCGCATCCTCATGGCAGAGAGTGTTGCAGGCAAGCACTTCGTTTTCAATGCCTGACTCCGATTTATTGTTGTCAACCATATTGGTCATGTATTTATTACCAACGACCAGAGCACCCTGTACTGCGCAGAAAGACATACCAACAACGGGGATCCCGCGCATTCCAATCTGTTCGTGGTGGCTCGCGAAATCAATATGGTTATTGCCAAAGCCTTCGGTTGTGATAAATGCTCCATCCACATCCATCATCTCAGCCATCATACCGACACGTTTCGAAACATAAAATTTCTCCGAATTGATCTGCGGACTTCCTACAAATATTACACCGCACAGGTCTATTTCCGGATCGTGGAGTGCTTCGAGTACCAGCGGCTCCCTCCAGTAGTGCCTGGACATCTCTTTGGATGCCGGCCCGATGCAGGTAAGCGCATGGATACATCCGTCCAGCACCTCCAGGGGTGATACACAAACCGGCACATTGCCAAGGTCGACGTTCGGCTTGGCCCCGAGCACGCCCACCGGTTCGACCGGAAGGATCAGGTTATCGTGCATCGCACCCTGTCCCATGATCTCCTTTACAATGACTACTTTCTTCCTGCCCGGCCTTCTCACCTGGTCAAATGTTTCCGTATGAACCACCAATGAATCGTCATCCAGTTCTTTTAATGCATCCCTAATCTCCTGCGTAATTACATCTGTGGCTGTGTGCGCCGCAAGAGGGCCCGGCCTTTCCATATTCATACCTTCTTTGATTGTCACCTGGGTCTTTATAAAAATCTCACCCTTGTCAGGCGCTCCGGGCCGGTTCCACATAATATTTTCATCCAGATACCCTTCCGAAGAGCCGAATTCCCCAATCTGCACTCCATTGGCATCTGTACCTGTAACCATCATGATAACGCCGTCCAGCACCCTCGTTGTACCGCTTCCGATTTCGTCGCCGCCTTCCTTGCAGGCAATCGGCTGTACATCCATAATCGTCTCAGAATACGTATGATACTCTTCCGGTACAATAATGTCGATCTGCAGATCAAATACCAGATCCTGGGAATCTACACATTCTTTTTCAATTCCTTCCCTGATATACAATGCGGTGCCTTTGATCTCCGTCTTCGGGCCGCGTTTTACTTCTGTAATCTTATAATGCTTTCTCGTCAATGTTCTGACAATTTTTTCCCCGTCCTGCCCCGGTACCTCCGGAATAGCTTCTGTTGACAGGCTGGCTCCCTGATCAGCTGCCTGTGAAACTCCCGCCGTATTCATCAGCGCCGCAGGTAGTTCTATATCTATATCTCTGCCTTCTCCTATATGAATCCTGAACATCGGTCCTTCTGCCGGCGGTGTAATCGGTAAAACCGCTGCCGGTTCAGCTGTTGGTTTCGGTTCGCCGGCTGCCGCTGCTTTAGCCCCTTCTACGACATCCGCCGTCAAAGGGCTCAGAGAATCGCAAGTCCTAGTAAGCCTGGCTCCCAATACCTGTTCAATGGTCAATGCACCTTCCAGATCCAATAGCCCTGAATCTACCAGATCATCAAATATAGCCGGATCTTCCAGATTGGATGCCTGTATGATCGTGTCTGCCTCCGCTCTGCAGCAGAGTACCGCAGGGTCATTCGCATGTTCTTTCGCTGTTTCAGCTGTTATTGACATACCTTTCTTTCCTCCTTTATCTATTTTCCATCAGGGATGGGCTGCCTGTCTTCGGGCAGCTGCTCTACCTGCTTAGAAACGGTTAATCTTCTATACAGTGGATGGTTGATCGTCCTCATAACATGGTCTGTCTGGTGGAAAACCTTTAGTTTCATCTTCGGGGCGGAACCCATAACGGTATTGGAACAATCCGAGCAATTGCCAATAATTATATATTCCGATCCGTCCTTTTTAAACTGCAGGCATTTCTGGGCCTGTCCCGGACAGTTTCCAGGATTCTCGCACTTCAGCGTCCCGTTCTTCATCTCCACAGCCTGCTTGCATCGAGCCACTGACACAACATTCCCATGCATCTTTTCACAAACATCCCTCATGCGTTCCTCATCGCCTCCGCAGGCACAGACGAGCAGACCCACAGGCGCCCCGTGAAGATCCGGCAGGTCAATTGTCACGATAATACCTCCGGTAGTCTTGGTAACCGGGGCGTCCTTCTCCACGGCTTTTCCTGTAAAGGGGCCGCCCATGATGATTTCACCATACACGCCGTCAATCCCGCCTGCCCGCTCGATCATGTCACCCACACTGGTTCCGACAGGAACATCCATGTAAACATGAGGCTCATTTCCACCATTGATTTTTCCAATAACAGTCATGTTTTTGCTGAAGCAGGGTTTCTTCAGATCTATAGCTTCAGCGACCCGCAGCACGGTCTCCACATTAATCACAATAGAGTCCGCCGCCGAAGGAAGCTGGGTTGGATCCAGAAGCTTCCCCAGTGTCTCTCTTACCACGGCCCGCTCTTCCCCCATCGGATAAATATCCGGAAGAAGATGAATGGAAATATTCTCCTCATTCCGGACCGCCTCTCTTAAGATATTAACAGCCTTTTTATTCTTAGCCTTGACAGCAAAAATAGCCTGAGCTGCATTGGCTATCTCCATGCAGTACCTGACTCCCTTCAGGGTCATCTCTATATTATCCTCAATTTGGCGGATATTATGACAGAGTCCGGGTTCGCACTCTACCGCATTGACCAGAATGTATCCGCCATTCAGATCCGTGCCCAGCTTCACTCCTGTCGGAAATCCAGCGCCTCCCATCCCGACCACGCCTGCTTCTTTTATCATATCCAGGTGGTCTCCCTCCTGAATCGGCACATACGCATCTTTCTGTTCGTCATCCGGAACGATAATAATACGGTCCTCAAGAACAGCCTTTACACTTCCGTAAACGCTGGAAAAAATATTCGCTCCGAGCCCGGCCGGAGCGGCGATCAGCGTCCCCTTTTCCACTCTGTCACCAGCCTTGACAACCGGCTCACACGGAGCTCCAACATGCTGTCTCAGCAAAAATTGTAAATTTCCCATGGCCCGTTTTCTCCTTTATCTATGGCTTATTTATGAATCCATACTTCTTTATAAATAGTCTGCAGAAATAGATTTTCCTGCAGATCTTGTTTTTGGCGGAGGCATGTGGGAATCGAACCCACCCAGGACGCTTCAAACGCCCAACACTGGTTTTGAAGACCAGGAGGCACACCAGTTACCCTTCTACCCCCTCACTTATATAATTATTCTATATCATTGCCGCATTTACCGCTGGTTATGATGTCAAACGATAAATGATATAAACCAGGCGGTTGTTCGCATGATTTATTTATCCTATTTGTGTTTATATATTAACAAATAATCGTTGACTTTTCAAGGCTTTTCATACATAATAATTTGTATAAACTGAACCGCATACTAGAACGAGGTCTATTATTGGGTTTTTATCATTTTTTACCTGTTTAATCCTCAGATTAATCTCCATAATAACCCGTAAGGTATTATTTAAGAAACGCTTATAGGCGGATTCTATAAATCAACAGCTAGGAGGAAGGGTTATGAATTACAATCCCAAAATTAACCTGAATGCTTTTGAAGCATCATTTAAGGCAATTGACACACATACCGTCGGAGAATTTACCCGTATCATCATGTCCGGCTTTCCCGAATTAAAAGGCGGCTCCATGATGGAGCGCAAACAATATCTTGCAAATAACTTTGATAAATACCGCCAGGCGCTGATGTTTGAACCCAGGGGGCACCATGACATGTTTGGGGCCCTGGTAACGGAACCAGTGAACCCGGAGGCGGATTTCGGCGTTATATTTATGGATACCGGAGAATATCTGAACATGTGCGGCCATGGTACAATCGGAACAACAACGGCGCTTATTGAATCCGGCCTCGTACCTGCCGTAGAACCTTTCACAGAAGTAGTATTGGACGCGCCGGCCGGTCTTATTCGTGTAAAAGCAGAAGTTAAGAATGGAAAGGTATTAAATGTGACCTTGACTAATGTTCCCGCTTTCCTTTATAAAGAAAATCTGAAGACCGTGATAGACGGCAGAGAGATCAAATACGACATTGCATTTGGCGGAAGTTTTTTTGCTCTTATAAACATCGAACAGCTTGGCTGGACGGTCGATAAGGAATCTATCCCAAAACTGACAGATTTTGGGATGAAAGTAATAAAGCAGGTAAATGCGGAGGTAGAAATCAAACACCCATTTCTTGACATCACCTCTGTGGATCTGGCAGAGCTCTACTGTCATACTGACACAGAAGGCTGCAATTACCGCAATGTAGTAATTTTCGGTGATTATATGTCTGACCGTTCCCCGTGTGGAACCGGGACAAGCGCCAAGCTTGCAACTCTTTATTCACGCGGTGAAATTAAGATCGGGGAGCCGTTTGTATACGAAAGCTTTATCGGATCCCAATTCAAAGGAGTGATCAAAGAAGAAGCCACTGTCGGTGAATTCAAAGCGGTGGTTCCCCAGATAACCGGAAGTGCTTATGTTACCGGTGAAGCAACCTACGTAATTGATCCCGACGATCCGCTGAAATATGGGTTTAAAGTTGCAAGAGGAGAATAATCCGGCACATAACAAAGTGTGCAAGCCCACTTCAAGTCCCTTCTCAAACATGAGGGACTTGCACACTTTGGCGCCGCCGCGATGCCGAATTGCGGCTAAACATCTTATCGATGCGGGAAATAAACCACACCGTTTTTCTATATTTTTTCCATGGTCGATATTTATAACTTATGCTATACTAATAATCGAAACAAAATGTATAAATACTAAGGCGTGTTTGATTCTTCATATTTAATAGATAATCAAACGCACCCTGGGAAAGAGAGCTTGTTATGCCAAGGAAAAAACAGACAACCAAAAGCCGTATCGTAAAAGCTGCCTGGAACTTATTTTATAAAAATGGATATGACGACACAACAGTAGAGGATATTATCAAACTTTCCAAGACCTCAAAAGGAACATTTTATCACTATTTTAAGGGGAAGGACGCCCTTCTCTCCACCCTTTCAGATCTTTTTGATCAGAAATACGAAGAGATCTACAGTACCATGGATCAAACGCTGTCCTCCAGGGAGAAACTGCTGCTGCTGAATCACGAATTATTTTATATGATTGAGACAAGCATTGACCGCAATCTGCTTGCTTCGCTGTATTCATCTCAGCTTGTCACAAAAGACAACCGTTCTCTTCTGGATGACGACCGTTACTATTTCCAGCTGATCACAGAGATCATCACTGCCGGAATTAATTCGGGAGAATTTTGCAGTGCCTCGACAGCGGAGCTTGTAAAAATTTATACCATGTATGAGCGCGGACTGCTCTATGACTGGTCACTTTGCGAAGGTAAGTACCCCCTGTCTGCATACAGTGACAGACTGCTTCCTCACGTACTGGATAACTTTGCAAAAGGGCTTTAACCCTTTCTGTCCCCTTTTATTGTATTTTTCGACAAAAGCTGATATGATTAAGAAAAATCTATATGGAGGTATGATCTGTGTCCGAAGAATTAATTCCTACAAAAGATGAAACTGTCAATAAAACACCTGGGACTCCCACGGCTGTCCCTCCGGTTGATACAGATGTTTCGAATATTGTGCCATTTGCATCAGAAATGCCAGGCTCCACTGAACTCAACAGCGAAGGCGTCGTAAAAGAGGCGTCAGCAGAGATCTCCTCCGCGGCTTCCGCTTCGTCTGCATCTGCGATATCCGATGGTTCCGGCGGCCCGGTACCGGGAACTCAGGCGCAGGAACCCGCAGCCAAAGAACCGGAATTATCACAAAGAGTATCTGAATTAAAGAACAAAGCCGCTGACTTCACTGATAAGGCTTCTGAGTTTACCGGTAAAGCCTCCGAATTCACCAGCAAGGCATTTAAAAAAGTATCCGCCCAAAAGGAGACAGATACCGATTACGAAATGCCCGATGAGGAGCCTGCCGATAAAAAGCGCTTCCATTTCAAAAAGGAAGATAAAGAATTCTTCCGTGATAAGTGGATTCTCTCCCGCATCAGCGACGAAAATCTGATGAACTATCTTACCTTGGAGCAAAAACGCAATGAATTGCAGCAACAAGCCCGGGACATCAAAGAAAAACGGATTATGAAAGCAATTGAGCTTACGATATCCCTGGCGGCAATAGTTGCGGTGATATATCTGCTTAGAGATAATCCAACTATACTCGTCAACATACTGTACATAACTGGAATACTCGTGGCATTTTGGTTTTGGAAGAATCCCCGTGATAAGTAGGGCGGGGAGGAGGGGACGCCTGGACGTGAAGGGAGCGGCGGGAGGTACGATGGTGTTTTCTGATACCGGCCGTTTAGCACGGCACACTATAAGGCATCAGAAAACACCATCGCATCTCCCGCCGCTCCTCTCAGATCTCCTTTTATGCAATGTAGATTTATACCATGCACTCCTGGATTGCTTCTTCCTGGATTCCTGCCAGTTCTATTGCTTTTTGGACTGCTTCTTTTTGGGATGGATCCGCACACCAGGACAGGCCGCAGCCTGCGGACAGGATGCGGGGGACGGGGATTAGCCTGCCTGGAATACTCTTTTGGCGGCATAATTTTTCCATTGCCATGGCGTCCGCAGTTGTATGAAATGTGATGACTAGTTTTAACTCTTTTTTTCTCATTTTACTCTATTATTACTGCAAATCCGTCTTCTGTCTCAGAAGATACCGCCTTTCTTCCGTGATCTTTGGCATACTTTTCGACATTCATCTTCTGATGCGGCTCGGTAACAAGTACTTTTACCGGCTCGTTGAACTTTTTCAGCGCATCTGCCGTCAGCATCAGCGGTTCCGGGCAGGATAGACCTCTTGCATCAACTTCCTTCATAATATGATACCTTCTTTCCTAAGAATACTACTTTATAGTCCGCACTTCAAGGGACTTTTTTGTTAGTGCCTCGTAAGATAAGCAACTGACTCATAAGCTGAGATAAATTTTTGAGAGTGCTGCTACAAACGCAGGCGCAGCGGGCTGCGCTGAGGCTTGTAGAGCAATGCTATCGCAAATTAAGGTCGGCTTATGTGGCAGTTAATTACTATACTATGTACTAGGGTATGTATGAAAATCTTTACGTCTATTAGTAAACGCAATGATAAAGCATACCGCAATGCAGATTATGACAGCTGCTTTCCCATTAAACGGCACTGCACCGTTAACCAGTTCTTTTGTCTCTGCGTTCAATGCTGTTCCACTTGCGGCAAGACCGAAGTTGTGGCAGGCGGCTACACCGGCAAACATACCAAGTACGGTCACTGCCGAATCCGAGGATCCCTGGCCTGCCAGAATCAGCTGCCTTAACGGGCACCCCCCGGCCAGCACTGCTGCAAATCCCACTGCATACATTCCAAGAATATTCCATAGATGTTCGGAATGTGCGATAACCCCCGGCGTGTTGAACCCTAACACAAATCTGCCAGATGCAATATTAAATATCAGCATCACCACGAACAAGCCTCCGATTACTGTCAGAAGGTCAAAGTTCCTCATCAGAATAACATCCCGGATTCCACCCGCAAAACACATCCTTGATTTCTGCGCCATTGCGCCAAATACCAAACCGCCTAAAAGGGACAGGATAATTGGCGCGTGCATACTTCCAGGTCCTGCTTCGCTTGCTTTCAGCAGAGTTGTGGCTGCTGCTAAGATTAATACTCCAAACATCAGCGCCGGAAGTACTGCTCCGCTCATTTTATTCGTGACATGCGCCCTTCCGAGGCTAAAGCCCTTTTTCAAGGCAAATACACCGGTGCCTACCCCCAGAATAAAACCGATTAATGCCACCCATGCATTCAGGTCTCCGGCTGACATACGGATCACCATCCTAAGCGGACAGCCTAAAAACACCAAGGAACCAATCATGATGACCATACCAAGTATAAAGCGTGTCATCGGGGATGAGCCTGCCGTCGAACGGTATTCCTTTGTTAGCACGGAGATAATAAATGCCCCCAGCACAAGCCCAATAATTTCAGGACGTGCGTACTGCACAGCCTCGGCCTGATGCATCCCCAGCGCCCCCGCGGTGTCCCGGATAAAACACGCAATGCAAAATGCCATATTGGCAGGGTTCCCAAAATAAGCCAGACATGCCGCCACTAGGCCGCAAACTGCTCCTGCTATTGCTAATTTCTTTTTTGAATCCGATAAATTCACTTTTTGTTTCCCTCCTACTCTGCTGCTAATTCTCTTACTGCCAGGATAGCTCTCTCAACTTCATCTTCAGTGTTGTAATGTGAGAAACTGAATCTTACGGCCCCCTGCCCCTCTGTTCCCAGCGCTCTGTGCATCAGCGGTGCACAATGTGCCCCAGGCCTGGTAGCGATCTGATATGTTACAAATAGTTCATCGCTTACATCAGCAGAATCATAGTCTCCTATGTTGAAGGAAACGATTGGACATCTCTTATCCGTGTCAAAATCACCGTAAACTGCCACGCCGGGAATATGGGAAATCCCTTCATAGAACTGCCGCATATAGGCTAGTTCTTTTTCCCGGATCCAGTCAATCCCATTCTCCTCCAGATATTCCAGCGCCGCATTTAAACCCGCGATTCCATGACCATTCAAGGTTCCTGCTTCCAACGCCGTGGGCATTTGCTTTGGGTGGTGTGTATTATACGTATCCACACCGCTTCCGCCGCTTAAAAGGGGACGTACTTCTACGCCCTCTCTGACATACAGGCCGCCGGTTCCCTGTGGGCCCAACAGGCTTTTGTGGCCGGTAAAACACAGGATGTCAATGTGCATTTGCTGTACATCGATCGGATATACTCCGGCTGTCTGGGATGCATCAACGATGAGCAATATCCCACATTTTGAAGCAATCTGCCCCACTCTTTCAATATCGACCATATTACCGGTCAGATTGGAGCCATGTGTGCACACAATTGCCTTGGTATTTTTTTTGACTGCATTTTCCATCTCTTTATAGGAAATGTTGCCCTTTTCATCGCACCCCAAGATCGTAAGTTCGGTTCCTTTTTCCTGGCATTCGTATAGCGGACGAAGGACTGAATTGTGCTCAAGTACGGTTGTTATCACGTGATCACCGGAACCCACAGTCCCCTTGACCGCTATATTCAGGCTCTCCGTAGAATTAGCCGTAAACGCAATTCTTGTTGGACTTTCCGCATGAAAAAAACGGCAGAGCTTTTCCCGCGTGTCAAATATAATTCTGGACGCACTCAAAGACGCTTCCGTTGCGCCTCTTCCCGCATTTCCAATAGAATTCATTGCACTGACGACTGCCTCTGCCACTTTTTCCGGCTTTTGTAATGTTGTCGCCGCATTGTCCATATAAATCATAATTTCCCCCTCCATTTCCATACATATCCAGTATAACCCGCCAGACCTTAAGCGTCTAATTGAAAACCGCCATAAATCAAAACCACCATAGATATCCTCTATAGTGGCTGTTAAAATATATTCTATTCAGATGCCTGCCGCAGGGCTTCCCGTAAAACAATCGTTATGGGATTTCCTTTGGATAAACTTTACTTACCACCCGAAGAAAGTTTTCTGCCGGCGCAGGCAGCTGAAAGTTTTTGTTATAAACGACATTTATGTCACGCTTCCCCTCCTCTGCATCCAGAGGAAAACAAAGGATACTGCCGGCGCTGATTTCGTCTTCCGCAGCAAGGCGCGATATAATGGAGATTCCAACGCCTCTGCTCACTGAACGTTTGATCGTCTCCTGGTTTTCAATACTCGCTACGATCTTCAGTGCATCTGTATGGATCCCCATCTTTTTCAGCAGTCGCTCCGCTTCCTTACGGGTACCGGAACCTTCTTCCCGCAGAATCAGAGGTTCCTCCTGGATCCACATGTTTTCCGATCCCGTTTTTATCTGCTTCTTTTCACGGAGAAGCTTTTCCCGCAGGCGCCTGAATTTATCTGAATTAGGTGTGATAATGACCAGTTCATCCTGGTAAAACGGTATGTACCGGCAGTATTTTTTTTCCAGTACTGTTCCGGTAAATCCGATATCCGCATTACCGTTTGTAACCTGTTCCACTACTTTTGCGCTGTCTGTCTCTGCTATTTTAAAGCGTTCTCCGGGATACAGTTCACTGAATTTTGCCAGGATCTGAGGAAGCAGGTACTGTGAAGGGACGCTGGATGCGGCAATATGCATGCAATGACTGGTCTCTTTCCTCGTCCTGTTAAATACTGTTTCAATCTCTCTCTGAAGCACAATCATCTGCTTTGCATAGCCATGCAGTTTTTTCCCATCTTCTGAAAGGCTGACCTCTTTTGTATTTCTCACAAACAGACAAACTCCCAATTCCTGCTCCAGCGATGAGACATGTGCGCTTACTGTAGGCTGTGTCAGGAAGAGCTGTTTTGCCGCCTTTGAAAAGCTTCCCTCCTCCGCCACCGCTGTGAATGCCTCTAATTGTTTCAGATTCATAGATTTGATATCCTTTCACTTTCTGCTCCTGTTTTCCGGGTAACCTTAATGCTGTCCATATATTCCAGAATCGGTTTCGCACTTTTCCGGCTTGTGCCAAACATATCACGAATCTCTGCGATTGTAATTTTCCCGTCCGCTTTCAGCTTTTCCACAATCTTCTCCCGTGCCGCGTCCATATAAGAACCAAGTGTATACATACCATCCGCTACTTTTACGATTTCTCCCCTGTCAACCATAAGGAGCAGGATATCCTCCACCGTGCCTGCAGGTATTTCCCCGAAACTGATATCCGTCATTCTGGCGAAATCATAACCCGCGGGTTTCAATACGCCTAAAAGCGTGCGCCGCACCTTCTCGTAAACCGCATCCCTGGCCGCTTCATACGCCGGCGGCGCAAGGAATTCATCATGGCGCGACAGAATGTTCTGCGCTTCCAGATACTCGATATATTTGTCAAATATATTAGGCTTCACTCGTTTCATGTATGTGCTGTGCACTTCTGCCTTCGCCATACCATAGCGGTAAGGGTACTTCTCCGCGTATTTTTCCAGGGCATTCAGAATCTTCTCTCTGTATGCACGCTCGTCCGCTGTATGCCACACGAAAGTATCCTTTTTCATCGGGAAAACGCAGACCAGTCCCTCCTCTGCAAGAATCTTCACGGCCTCTTCTGTCTCTTCTCTGGACAGCGCCGTGAGTTTGGCAAGCTCAGACACCGCAGCCATTGTTTCTGCGTACTCTTTCACATGCAGTTCAATTACATCTTCGGCGGAACCGGACTCCTTCTGCTTCAAGGAATCCAGAACCTCCTGGGAAAATCGTTTCTTCTTCACCGCATTTGGTTCCAGTATCACACCGCCCCCGATTGTCTCCATCGGAGAATAGAACCGCACAACAAATCTGTCCCCTCTCCGGAAGGCGACCTGCTCTTCCATTCTAAGCTGGACATATCCGCTTTCTCCCGGTCCAAGAGTCTCATCGCCCAAAAGGACAGCGCGGCACAATACCTCGCTGGTACCGCTGAAGAAATGCAGCCTTGTGTTGTTTGACAGGACACGCACGGAGGAATCCAGCATTTCCAGTTTTACATCCAGGAGCCTGGAATCTTTCATACTTCCGGGGGGCGCAAGGACGCAGCCTCTTTGCAATTCCTTTTTCTTCATATTGGAGATATTGATTGCCACGCGCTGGCCAGCATAGCATGTTTCCACGTCCCTGCCGTGTACCTGGATATTGCGGATCTTACACTCTCGTCCATTGGGAAACATCTCCAGTTTATCTTCTTTTGAGATCGTCCCGCTGACGAGCGTACCGGTTACCACAGTACCGAAGCCGGAGAGGGAAAACACCCGGTCTACGGGCAGCCTGGGTATGGTGTGAATCTCCTTTTCTACCACCTCATACTCGCTCACCCGCTCGATGGTTTCAACCAGATCGGGAATCCCTGCCCCGGTCGCTGCCGACACTTTCACGACAGGAGACTGTTCCAGAAATGTCCCCTGCAGTTCTTCCCGGATCTCTTCTTCCACCATCTCCAGCCATTCTTCATCCACCAGGTCGCATTTATTCAGGACCAAAATACTTTTTTGGACTCCCAGCATTTCTAAAATATCCATATGCTCTCTTGTCTGGGGCATGATTCCCTCATCGGCTGCGATAACCAGAAGCACCAGATCCATCCCCACAACGCCGGCAACCATATTATTGATGAACTTCTCATGACCGGGGACGTCTATCATGCCCGCCCGGTTTCCGTTCTTTAAATCAAACCAGGTAAACCCCAGGTCGATTGTAATACCTCTGCGCTGTTCTTCCTCCCATCGGTCCGTGTTCCGGCCGGTGAGCGCTTTTATCAGTGTTGTCTTCCCATGGTCAATATGGCCCGCTGTTCCGATAATAATATGCTTCATAAGGGTTTCCTTCCTTTTCCAGGACATTCTGCTCCTTTAAGATTCTAGTAAGATAGTTCATGAATTTTCCATCAAATGTCCGCATATCCAGGAGAATCTTGTCATTCATGACCCGTCCCACCACTGGCACCGGCATATGGCGGAGCCTCTCTTCCAGCTCCGGTGTACTGATATCCAGGGGGCGGATTGTCACCGCAAAGCTGGGGATGCGCTCCAGCGGCAGGGAGCCGCCTCCAATCTGTGCTTCACAGCTTTCGACGCCGATTTCTGCAGTCAGTTCTGCACGTCTGAGCATTTTACAGAACTTTTTGGCATCCTTCTCTACTTCTTCCGGCTTCCGCGTAATCATAGATAAAGCCGGTATGTTGTGCACCGCTTTCTCTTCCGATAAATATTCCCTCAGAACGACTTCCAGCGCTGAGGCTGTGAATTTGTCAATCCGCAGCGCCCGCGTCAGCTGGTTCTTTTTCATCATGTCTATATATTTCTTTTTTCCAACAATGATCCCCGCCTGAGGGCCGCCCAGCAGCTTGTCTCCGCTGAAACAAACCACATCGGCCCCATTTTTCACAGAATCCTGTACCGTAGGCTCATAGGCCAGTCCGTATTTGCTTAAATCTACCAGGACACCGCTGCCCAAGTCCTCAATGACCGGGAGCTGATACTTTTCTTTCAGTGCCGCCAGTTCTGCAACGGAAACGGATTCTGTAAAACCTACGATCCTGTAGTTGCTGGTATGCACTTTCATGAAGGCTTTTGTCTCCTCTGTGACGGCTTCCTCATAGTCAGTTATATGTGTTTTGTTGGTGGTTCCGGCTTCTCTGAGGACTGCGCCGCTTTGTTCCATGACATCGGGAATTCTGAATTTCCCTCCGACCTCTACCAGTTCTCCCCTGGATACGATGACCTCCCCGCCTTTTGCCAGGGAGCTTAAGATCAGCATAACCGCGGCAGCATTATTGTTTACAGCCATGGCAGCTTCTGCCCCTGTGATCCTGCATAGAAGCCTTTCGAAATGAGAATACCGCTCCCCCCTGCCGCCTTCTTCCAGGTCATATTCCAGATTGGAGTAGCCTCCTGCAATGTATGCCACCTGCTTCAGATGTTCAGCGCTAAGCGGAGCGCGGCCCAGGTTGGTATGCAGTATCGTTCCCGTTCCGTTTAACACTCGCGTCATGTTTGGCCGGTGCATGTCCGCTGCGGTAAGTTCTATACGCACCATAAGGCTTTCCATCTGCCGTTCGGCTTCTTCCTCGTTCTCACAGGATGCAATATAGGCGCGCAGCTTGTCAAGCTCCATCCGTACGGCTTCTAGTACACCGTCATAACCATACAGCTCCGCCATTTGCTTTATTACATTGTTTTCCATCAGAACATCTACTTTGGGGATTTTCCGATATAAAAGGTTTTTATTCATAGACTGCTCCTTATGTTTTGTTTGTATTATGGCACAAGCCGGATCAATTTTTCTTCTTTCTTCAGCACCTGTCCGATCACGGAAACTTTTGTGTCCAATTTTGCACGCTTCATCCCATTCATAAATTCATCCATATAACGCTTTGGCAGGCTGAACAAAAGGCCGCCTGATGTCTGTGGGTCGTACATGAGGTCTGTTACAAATTCATCTACACGCTCCGCGTCCACCATGCACTCACAGTGTTCACGGTTTTTGTAGGCGCCGGCAGGGATTAAGCCCATCTTAGCGTAATCCACAGCCTCCTGCATGTAAGGCACCCTTTTTGCCTGGATTTCCAGTGTTACGCCGCTGGCCTCTGCCATTTCCGCACAATGTCCCAGCAGTCCGAATCCGGTGATATCCGTACAGGCATTCACTGGAAAGCCCTCTGCTGCTTCCTTTGCCTTTTTATTGAGAGAAGACATCACTTTGACGGCTTCCGTTTTGGCCTGTTCCGAGGCCATTTCCGCTTTTACCGCAGTATTGATGATGCCGCTTCCGATCTGTTTGGTCAGAACCAGCACATCACCAGGCCTGCAGCCATAATTTCTGTATATCTTATCCGGATGTACAAATCCCGACACACTCAGGCCGTACTTCGGCTCATCATCCTGGACGGAATGTCCTCCAACCAGCACGGCGCCAGCTTCCTTTACCTTGTCGGCACCGCCTCTTAAGATCTCACCTAGAATCTCCGGATCCAGACAATTTGGAAATCCTACAATATTCAGAGCCACCTTTGGCTCTCCTCCCATCGCGTATACATCGCTGAGGGAGTTGGCTGCTGCAATCTGCCCGAAGGTATACGGATCATCCACAACCGGGGTAAAGAAGTCAACGGTCTGAATCATAGCAATATCATCCGTGACCCTGTAAATCGCAGCATCATCTGAAGTTTCTATTCCAACCATGAGATTCTCATCCTGGAATGTTGGCAGCTTACCCAGAACCTGGGCAAGGGTCTCAGGACCTATTTTAGCCGCTCACCCGGCTGTCTTTGCCATCTGGGTAAGGCGCACATCTTTGCCTTTGTTCATGCCATCTTCCTCCTTTCCTATATTGCGCACTCTCAGAAACTCTATTTTGTTATGGACGGATCACTTTTTGCGCTCCATTCATGGTCTCTACAATCGTGTACATATTGGTCACGCTTCCTACCTGAAGCTTTTCCTTCAGCCCGTAATAATCCAGGCATGTACCGCATGTCATAATCTGTACGCCCTGGGCTTCCATTGCTTTCAAATCCTCCAGGGACTCAGAACCTTCCGCTGTAAGTCTGGCTCCCCCATTGTAAAAAAGGATTGTCCCGGGCAGCTCTTCGAGCTGTGACACGGCAAAAATAAAGCCTTTCATTAGCACCGATCCCAATTCATCATTTCCCTCTCCCATCCGGTCTGAAGATACCACAACTATTGTACCGCTGCTGCTGTCCGTGCAGCATACGGCCTCTTCCTGCTGTTCCTGCTTCTCATACTGTCCCTGCTGTAAAACGCTGCCTTCCTTTTTGATGACAATCCGGTATTCTTTTTCTCCGGTTTTTTCCCAACTCACCCCGGCTCCGGAACTGGATGCCAGCTTTGTTACATTCTGGACGGCAATCTCATTATCGACCAATACCTCAATAACTTCAGAACCTTCCAGCTCCTGGAGAGCCTTCTTCGTCTTTATGACAGGGATGGGGCAGGCGTCTCCTATAGCGTTTACTGTTATCATAATAGTTTCTCCTTTCGAAAGTAGCGCAAAGGGGTCTGACCCCTTTGAGGTTATTTATAGATATATTCTATCACTGACTTAGCTTTGAGTAAACAATATTTATTGTCGACATCTGTTTGTTTTTGTTCCGCTGCCACCATGATTGCCAACGATCTGTTCCTGTTATGATTATAATATCCGGAAATCCATGTTGAAAATTTTATTCATTTATGAGATGATATGTGTAGTTTTCCGCTTGTTTTGGGATTTTAAACAAGCAGTTTCCGAAAGAAAGGATAAGATAAAAATCATGTGGATTGCAGATAACTGGAAAGATTATGAGGTCATAGATTGTTCCATAGGGGAAAAGCTGGAGCGCTGGGGGGATTATTTTCTGATCCGCCCGGATCCGCAGGTCATCTGGGACACGCCTAAGACACAGAAGGAATGGAAGAAGCCAAACGGGCACTATCACCGCAGTAAAAAGGGCGGCGGGGAATGGGAATTCTTTGATCTGCCCCATCAGTGGCAGATTCATTACGGGGAACTTACATTTAACCTGAAACCTTTTAATTTTAAGCACACAGGGCTATTCCCGGAACAGGCCGTGAACTGGGATTGGTTCTCTGATAAGATAAGAAACGCAGGCCGGACGATAAAGGTGCTGAATCTTTTTGCTTACACGGGCGGCGCTACGCTGGCAGCAGCGGCAGCCGGCGCACAGGTTACCCATGTGGATGCTTCCAAAGGCATGGTTGGCTGGGCAAAGGAAAATGCGGCATCCTCCGGACTGGGCGAGGCTCCGATCCGCTGGCTTGTAGACGACTGTGTGAAGTTCGTGGAAAGGGAAATCCGCCGCGGCAATACTTACGATGCCATTATCATGGATCCCCCCTCCTATGGCAGAGGTCCCAAAGGAGAGGTATGGAAGATTGAGGATATGATCCATCCGCTGATCAGGCTCTGCACCCAGATCCTGTCAAAGGATGCGGTATTCTTCCTGGTTAATTCCTATACCACGGGGCTGGCCCCGGCCGTCCTGACATATATGATCTCCACCGAGCTCAAGGCCTGGAACGGAACCGTTGATTCCCAGGAAATCGGGCTTCCTGTAAGCTCAAACGGGCTGGTGCTGCCTTGCGGCGCATCGGGACGCTGGGAAAGAACGTAAAACCCCTGAATATATTTTGGGGGCATGCGCCCCATCTGTACAAGTATAGAATACTGACATATAAGTCAGCCCGCCGGAACCGGATGTTCTGGCGGGCTGCTGTTCTTCGTGAATCTTCCCTGCATATGCATTCATATGTGAAATGATTACTGCACTGTAATTACACCCAATATTTGCCCTATGGGGGCGGATATGTTTAGCTCAGCCCGGACGGCCTTTGCAGTCTCTGACTTATTAATTACAACCAGATGGCTTCCACGGAAATAATCGATGAATCCCGCGGCCGGATAAACTACCAACGAAGTTCCTCCAATAATAAGGGTATCAGCCTCGGCAATTGCATCTACCGCCCCCTGGATTGTATTGGAATCCAGGCCTTCCTCGTACAGCACCACATCCGGTTTAACGATGCCGCCGCATTCACAGCGCGGTATGCCGTCGGAGTTCTTGACAAACTGCGCATCGTAAAAACGCCCGCACTTCATGCAGTAGTTCCTGTGGATGCTGCCGTGGAGTTCGAAGACAGTCCGGCTGCCGGCCGCCTGATGAAGACCGTCAATATTCTGTGTAATCACAGCCTTCAGCTTCCCCGCCTGTTCCAGCTCTGCCAGTTTGAGATGCGCAGGGTTGGGCAACGCATCTAATATCATCATTTTTTCCTTGTAAAAGTCGTAAAATGTTTCTGTATACTCCATGAAAAAGCTGTGGCTTACTACCTGTTCCGGAGAGTATTTGTATTTCTGATGGTAAATGCCGTCAGCACTCCTAAAATCAGGAATATTGCTCTCTGTGGATACTCCTGCACCGCCAAAAAACACAATGTTACCGCTTTCATCTATAATTTTCTGAAGCAGCTCTATTTCCTTTTCGTACATTCTGATACCTCCTGACTCACACACCGGCCCCATGCTCTGCAACAGCCGCGTAAACATGCATACCAACGGGCACCGCCGTCTCTGCATTTATGGGTTACGGCCGATAATGGATTCTCTATCCGTCTATCACATTTCCTTTTTCAATATGCTCCTGTACAATCGCCTGCATACATTTCCATATATCTTCCGAAGTTTCCTCTATTTTCTGATTCCGTTTATAAATTTGTGATTTTTTCACCTTATGCTCAGCCCAGCTTTTCCCGCCGGATGCATCATTGAGCAGCAGTGGCTGGAAATTATCCAGCAGATGGGCAAACTTCGCATCCGGTGTCTCATACTCCTCAAATTCCTCCCACAACCTGCGGAACTCCTGCCCTTGTTCCACCGGAAGAAGCCCGAATATCCGGTCCGCCGCTGCTGCTTCCCGGACACGTTTCGTCTCTGCTCCTGCGGAATCATACGCATAGGTATCTCCTGCATCAATCTCGACCAGATCGTGAATCAGAACCATGGTCATCACCCTGGCCGCATCTGCATCCGGCACATACTCCTGCAAAAGCACTGCCATCAGCGCAATGTGCCAGGAATGTTCCGCATCATTTTCCTTTCTCCGGCCATCTGCCAGGTAGGTCTGCCGGTAAATATTTTTCACCTTATCGATCTCCCTGATAAACTGAACCTGCTGCTCCAATCTTGTCATTTTTCCAACCTCTTTTCTTCTATATTTATTACATATAATATATTAGATCTCAAGTATCTCATCCAGGGAATCCATTCCGTACTCCGCAAGCAGCTGCCTGATCCCCTCGCCGATCTCTTCTCTTGTATAATCGTTTTGGACCAGAAAATCATCCCCGTATTCGTTCAGATGATGATAAAATCCAATTCCCATTTCCAGATAAGTTTTATCCGACTGATCCAGTTCCTGATACAGCATATTTTCCGCCTTATTCACCGCTCCTGCATCCGCCATTCTTACAAGACGGGCAAACAGATCATCCACTGCCGTATATTTATTTCCTCCGGGAGCTCGTACTGTGGACTTGTCTTTCGAAATATAATCCGAGCCAGAGCCGCTGTTTCCCCTTTTATCATCCTCATAATATAATCCTGTTCAAATTCCATATCAGCACCTCTTTTCCCCGCTGCTTACCGCCCCTCCGCCTGCTGTTCGGAGGCATCTGCTTCGTTTAATCTTTGTCTGCTTTTCTCCCTCTTTGATATACCAAGCCATATTCCAATAAAGAAATAGACCACAAAACAAATCCCGATCAATGTATTGACTAAATACCCCGTATCCGTGGGATTAAACTTCATTACAAACGTTTTTACAAGATTATCTTTTCCGCTCAGCACAGCATCGACCCATGTATTCAGTGTTATAATTAGTATTCCTGCCAAAAGTGAAATAAACGCAGATTTAAAATACCAGTTCATCCCCCTTATCTTTGCCGTAAGAATCATGAGCCAGACTGCAGCAACCGGAAATGCCGCGATAGGAAATGCATACCGATACAGCCAGTCCCCGCCTGTATAACGGTTGCAGGCGTACAGAAGCAGAAATGTAAAGAGCGTGACACCGAGTGCCGACAGAATGACCCTGTGCTTTTTTACAAGTACCGGCAGGATCGTGACTGAAAAGGCGGTCCCGATTGAAAACAGGACAATGTAAAACCAGGAAAGTCTGTGCTCAATAACCAGATTGCAGATCAGGCACGTGAGTACGGCCGCCCCATAAAGTGCCAGCATAATACGCAGATATAGTTTAACGGCAGGATGCCTTCCTTTTTCAATGTCTTTTTTGTTACTACCGCTGTTCTCTGCTCCCATCTTTTTCCTCCCGGTTTTTCTGTGTTTTTATATCTGATTCAAAAATATTGGCAATCAATAATTCTGCAAAAAATCTTTCTTCTAACTGCAATTTTACCACACTCTTCCTGAGATTACCATTAAGAATAAGCAGTAGGTGACAAGCTTTAGTTTTGTCGGCGGATGGGGGCGCGAAATAAAGAGAACACCGTAAGCCTCCCAATTGCACCTATGCCGTT
>OBZW01000560.1_pt1 | contig 20638 bp, 16 predicted proteins | sample 1477021 | NCBI WGS metagenome assembly OBZW01 (sample SAMEA2580262, study PRJEB22360) | human gut metagenome | biome: human gut; feature: human-associated habitat; material: faeces | place: Denmark | collected 2008/2010
CCTCTCCCGCCAGAGAGCTTCCATGTAGCGGAACAGTTAACGCCTTGATGCGAGCAGCCTTCCCGGATACACCTGACAGTTTCCGGGGGCTTCTAAGTGCGCGGCTGGAAGTACTTACGGTAAAAAAGCAGAAGCGTATAGCTGAGGATTGATTCCGAATCAATCCTCAAGGCGGCCTGAGCTGAGAAATCATCAAGATTTCTCAGTGAATGCCGCCGGGCTATACGCTTCTGCTTTTTTACCGTTAGTACTTCCCCGCAAACGGCCAGCCCCCGGAAACTGTCAGGTGTATCCGGGAAGGCGGCCCCATACCAGCGAACTACTCCGCTACATCTCTCATACTGAAACTAAATCTGCCCATTTTGTCTTTTCCTAAGCAGACTACTTTTACTACATCGCCCAGTTTGAGTACGTCTTCTACTTTGTTAATTCTTTCTTTGGAAATCTTGGAAATGTGTACCATTCCTTCTTTTCCCGGCGCAAATTCGAGAAATGCACCAAATTCTTTGATACTGATGACTTTTCCTTCAAATACCTGGCCGGCCTCGAAATCTGTGGTGATGGTTGCAATCATCTTCATTGCCTCATCCATGCCTGCTTTGTCTGTTCCGCAGACGGAGACGGCACCGTCATCAGTAATGTCTATTTTTACACCTGTCTGCTCAATGATCGCATTGATTGTCTTTCCGCGCTGGCCGACTACATCGCCGATCTTCTGCGGATCGATCTGCATCTGTACGATCTTAGGAGCGTATGGGCCTACCTCCGGCCTTGGCTCTGCAATTGTCTTGTTCATGACCTCATCCAGAATATAGGTTCTCGCCTTCTTTGTTGCGGCGATTGCTTCCTCGATGATTGGTCTTGTGAGTCCGTGAATCTTGATATCCATTTGGATTGCAGTGATTCCTTTGTGGGTTCCGGCAACCTTGAAGTCCATGTCGCCGAAGAAATCTTCCAGACCCTGGATATCTGTCAGCACCAGATAATCGTCGTCAGTATCTCCTGTCACAAGACCAGCGGAGATACCGGCTACTGCTGCTTTGATCGGAACGCCGGCAGCCATCAGCGACATACTTGAGGCACAGATACTTGCCTGTGAAGTAGAACCGTTGGACTCAAATGTCTCGGATACCGTACGGATTGCATATGGGAACTCTGACTCACTTGGGAGTACAGGGATCAGCGCTCTCTCTGCAAGCGCGCCATGGCCAATTTCGCGCCGGCCCGGTCCTCTGGATGGTTTCGTCTCTCCTACAGAATAGGACGGGAAATTATAGTGGTGCATATATCTCTTGGAGGTCTCTGCCTCATCGAGTCCGTCAATTCTCTGTGCATCAGACAGCGGCGCCAGCGTTGTCACGGTACAGATTTGTGTCTGTCCACGGGTAAACATAGCTGAGCCGTGAACTCTCGGAATCAGATCGGTCTCAGCAGCCAGATGGCGGATCTGGTCGATTGCACGTCCGTCCGGGCGCTTCTGGTCTTTCAGGATCATCTTCCTTACCGTCTTTTTCTGATACTGGTATACTGCTTCACCAAGCACATCCAGCCATTCCTCGTTCCCGGCAAATGCCTCTTCCAGCTTGGCAGTGATTACACGTATATTCTCTTCTCTTGTCTGTTTGTCGTCAGTAAATACGGCTTCTTCCATCTCTGCCGGAGTAACAATCTCTTTGATTGCTGCAAACAACTCTTCCGGTACTGCACAGCTCTCATAGGAGTGCTTCGGCTTGCCGCACTCTGCGACGATCGTCTCGATAAATGCGATCACCTTCTGGTTCAACTCATGCGCTGCAAAAATAGCATCTATCATCTGATCCTCCGGCACTTCATTGGCACCAGCCTCGATCATAATCACCTTTTCCTTTGTAGAAGCCACGGTCAGCGCCAGATCCGAGATATCTTTCTGTTCTGCTGTCGGGTTAAATACAAACTCGCCGTCTACCAGACCTACCTGAGTTGTAGAGATCGGGCCGTCAAACGGGATATCAGAAATGCTGGTGGCAATAGCTGCACCCAACATAGCTGTCAGTTCCGGACTGCAGTCCTGGTCAACAGACATAACCAGATTTTCCAGAGTCACATCATTTCTATAATCCTTCGGGAACAGAGGTCTCATCGGTCTGTCGATGACACGGCATGTCAGTACGGCATTTTCTGAAGCCTTTCCTTCTCTCTTATTGAATCCTCCCGGAATCTTCCCTACAGAATATAATCTTTCGTTGTATTCTACACTCAATGGGAAGAAATCGATCCCTTCTCTCGGCTTCTCGGATGCAGTTGCAGTACAAAGCACTGTTGTATCCCCATAATGCATTAGAGCAGCTCCGTTCGCCTGCTTTGCGACTCTTCCGATGTCTACACGCAGAGTTCTGCCGGCAAGTTCCATTTCAAACTTTTTAAACATATCATTCTCCTTTTTTTCTATTCACATAATTCGTGGCAGGAGACTCCGAAACTACTGAAAAACACATTAGAATCCGCTAATATCCTTTTCAGTGGTCTCGGGTTTTGCTTTCCTGACCACAATCTTAAATATTATAGCATAGTCGCCCTCTTAAATCAAGAATGAAGTTGGGGAATGAACTTTGGTTTTGGCGCGGAGGGGGGACGCTGAAGCAAAGGAACGTCCGGCTCCTGGCGGGGGAATGTCCGCTGGTGAAATGTCCTGACGCTGCGCGAAGAAGCTGTAGGAGAAAACGGAAGGAAAAAGGCGGTACATGCCGCAGTTGGCCCGAATGCCGATGCATTCGCGCCGCCGGCGGCATCAGAATTTGCCTGGTAAGGCAAATTCTGCCCTCCTTTTTCCTTCCGTTTTCTCCAACAGCTTCTAACGCTCGCTTTACGGACTTTTCACCAGCAGACATTCCCTCGCCAGGAGCCGGACGTTCCTTTACTTCAGCTGTTGCATCCGGGCGGAAGATAAGGCGTCATTCCTTGGTAGGCTTCATAATGGGGGCAGCGGATTTGTATTGGCTTTTTTGAGCTATATTTATGTTAGAAGTCTGTGTGTTGGAATACACACAAATTCACTACTCTTGCCAATTAAATACCGTGAAACCAATTCTATCCGCTGCCCCCGTCTTAATGGCATCGGGTCGGTTTTTTTCGTTCTGGTCGGATGAGTCTAGCCGAGGGGGCTGTAAGCCGCAGGCCTTCCTGCCTGTATGGTCGGTTTAAAACTTCCGTATAGCGGACGATTAGAAGATCTTATAGAGCCAGAGGCGCCCGGAAGGGATGAAACTTGATTCACCGAAATCAAGTTTCAATCCGGCCTGTGACGAAAAAATATCAATTTTTTCGTTGCATGCCGGATGTGCCCTTCCGGGTGCCTCTGGCTCTATTAGATCTTCTTCGTCAAGCGGTCAGGATTTTAAACCGACCATACAGGCAGGAAGGCCTGCGGCTTACAGCCCCCTCGGCGTCCCCTCCTCCAATATATACTAAAAAAGGATCCCCCCTCCCGGGAAGATCCTTGTGGATTTGAGATTATTTTCTTAATCCAAGTCTTTCGATCAAAGTACGGTATCTCTCGATATCTGACTTTTTCAAGTATGCCAGCAGACCACGTCTCTGTCCTACCATCTTAAGAAGTCCTCTTCTTGAGTGGTGATCCTTCGGGTTTGCTTTGAAGTGATCTGTCAGTTCGTTGATTCTTGCTGTAAGAATTGCGATCTGTACTTCCGGAGATCCTGTGTCCCCTTCACTTCTGCCATACTCTGCAATGATTGCCTGTTTCTTTTCCTTTGCGATCATCTTACGTTTCCTCCTTTATTTTCTTTTATAAAACCGCCTGGCATTAAGTAACGGTTGGAGTCTTCCTATTACCGAACACCGGCTGAATTCATACTTTAATAGTATAGCATAACTTAAATCCTATGTAAAGCAATACTTTACGCTATTGTATTCTTCTGCTGTATTCTTTCCGTTCTTCCTTACTATTCTTCTTCATCTTCAGACTCGTCATTGTTCTGCGGCTCCAATATAGCAAATGCAATATTGGTGGCATGATCTGCCACACGTTCCAGCCCGGATATAGTATCAGAGAAAATCATGCCTGCCTCTGGTGAACACTTGCCCTTTGTCAGACGTTTGATATGTGCTTTCTGTAGCTTCTTCTCTCTTTCATCCACCTCGTCCTCCAGCGCCATGACTTCCTGCATGTGTTCCTGGCTGCGGTTGGAAAACATCTCTAAGGAGTATACCAGTGTTTTTTCCACCAGATCCATCATATCCTGGAGCTGCCGGATTCCTTTTTCACTGAATGTGACATGTCTGTCGATCCTCATCTTTGCAGAATCCGCAAAATTCTCCGCATGGTCCCCGATCCTTTCGATATCGTTTACAACGTGGAACAGACCGCCTACCAGCATCGCATCTGCGGTAGGGATCTCCATGCTGTTGATCCTGACCAAGTAGTCGGTAATCTCCCTGTTCAGATAATCAATATACGCCTCCTGCCGGTATACCTCGGCGATCTTTTCCTCATTCAGTGTACAGAGCGCATCCATACCTCTTTTTAGGTTCTCAATCGCCAGGCAGCCCATATGTTCCAGCTCATAGATGCCTGATATAACCGCTGTGGTAGGTGTAATCATCGTACTGTTCCCGATATACTTCAGTTCGTACTCATCATCCGGCGAAGCATCTTTCCCCGGTATAATTAAATAGGTTACCCTGACTACCCATTTCATAAACGGGAAGAGTAAAATCACCTCACATATTTTAATTAAGGTATGAGCATTTGCTACTGCCCTGCCCATATTGCCCCCGGATACCTTCATAATTGCATCCGCAATTGGCTGCAGCGCAAACAATAGCACAATGAAAATTGCGACAGATCCGATGATATTAAATAGGAAATGGATCCAGGCCGCCCTTTTCGCATCTTTTTTGCCCCCCAGGCTGGCAAGAAGCGCAGAGACACAGGAACCCATGTTGCATCCCAGAATAAGATAAAAGCAGATCGTAAACTGTAGAAATCCCTGGGAAGCCAGCAGGATTACGATACCTACGGTGGCCGAAGAGCTCTGCAAAATTGCTGTTATCGCAAATCCAACCAGGATCGCCGCAAAGGGATTGCTTAATGATTTGAGCAGCGCTACGATATGCGGAGATTCACGCAGGGAAGACATGGCATCTCCCATTGTACTCAAGCCCATAAACAGGATACCAAATCCAAGGATCACTCCGCCGATTTTCTTGGTATTCTGTTTTTTGCTGAACATGAACATTACAACGCCGGTGATCACGAACAGAGGTGCAACATCTGATAGATTAAATGCAATCAACTGTCCGGTGATTGTTGTACCGATATTGGCGCCAAGTATTACCCCGGCAGCCTGATAAAGGTTCATAAGCCCGGAATTCACAAAGCTTACAACCATTACTGTCGTCGCGCTGGACGACTGCACAACTGCCGTGAACAAGATACCGACCAGCATCCCCACAAATCTGTTTTGTGTGAAGAACTCCAGAATCGACCTCATCCGTGCGCCGGCAACCTGTTCCAGGCCGTCGCTCATCATCTTCATGCCGAACAGGAATAATCCCAGTCCTCCCAGCAGCAGAAATATTGTCGTTACACTCATTTGTACTTCCCCTAACTCTTTCTCTAGTTTGTCAAGCTTTTCTCCCGAAAATATGCCTTTCCGGATTGGATATCCCGGTCCACCTGCTGTTTCAGTTCTTCCACAGAACAAAACTTTGTTTCCGGTCGCACGAAAGAACAGAATTCCACCATAATCTCTTTGCCGTAGGCATCACCTTTGTAACCAAAAACAAATACCTCCGCCAGAAGCCTTGGCTCATCTGCCACTGTCGGCTTGATCCCCACATTTCCAATACCGTGATACCACTTGCCGTCCACCAGGATTCTGCAGGTATATACTCCGAATCTGGGCATAATTTTTCGTTCTGTGGGCGCAATGTTCATCGTGGGAAATCCCAGTGTACGCCCCAGCTGCCTCCCATGTTCCACAATCCCCGTCATGTGATAAGGGTATCCCAGCAGCTGGTTTGCAAGCCTGGCATCGCCTTCTTCCAGCGCTTCCCTTACATAGGTGCTGCTGATTTCTCTGTCCCCATACAACTCTTTCTCCACAACATCCAGCCGGTAGCCGTAATTTGGGGCCAGCTCCGCAAGCATACCGGCATCCCCCCGCTTGCCATGTCCAAAGTAAAAATCTGTACCTACGACAATATGGGAGGCGTGTAGCGTATCCACCAATATTTTCTCAATGAATGTCTCCGCTTCCATCTCCCTGATTTCCTTCGTAAAGGGACACTGTATCATACAATCTACCTGCTCTTCCAGGTGCTGTCTGCGCTCCTTGTTTGTAAGCAGTGTTTCTTTCTTCATGTCAAATGCAAATACAACGCTTTTTAATTTTTCTTTCTCCGCGCAATCCCTTACTCTGCTGATCAGTTTCTGATGGCCTCTGTGAAGGCTGTCGAATTTGCCCAGAGTAACGGCTGTTTTTTCAGTTTCCTGATAAGAATTAATATCTGTATAGTACCGCATGTCTTTCCCCGTAATTTTTCCTTTATCACTTGCATGGATATGCCTGCTTATTAATCCGATATGAAAAACATCTTCTCAAGCCGGTATTCCTGTCTTTCAGTAAAGTAACGGTAAACACCTATAAACTGTTTGTTTCGGTCGTACATCCTTACAGATTGTCCGTCCATAAAAACATTCTCTTTTGTCATAAATTCCCGGCGCAGCGGATTTCCGTTATAGGCCAGTGCTTCATACTCCTTTGCCACCACTAATTCAGGTAGTTCCCGGAACATGGCATCTATAGGCGTTACAATGTCCGTAAGCTTCCCCATTTTTTTATATTCCTCAATCTGAGAGAGCTTTAGGCTGTCTTTGATCTCAAAACAGCTTACCTTTGTCCTCCTAAGGGCTTCCATACAGGCACCCGTCCCTGCTTCTCTGCCTATGTCGTGGCAAAGTGTACGAATGTAGGTGCCCTTTGAACAATGAATTTCCATATGTACTCTTGGAAGATCAATTTTGTTTATCTTTATATCGAAAATATGAACCCTTCTTGTTTTCCGTTCTACTTCGATGCCTTCCCGTGCAAGCTCATACAGCTTTTTTCCGTTTACTTTCAGCGCAGAATACATCGGCGGAAGCTGTTCATATTCCCCGATGTACTTTTGTATACACTCTTTTGCAAATTCATCTGTCAGTAATGATGTATCCCGTTCTTCCAGTATTTTCCCTGTAATATCCTGTGTATCTGTCATTTTTCCAAACAACAGTACTGCCTCATAGGTCTTATTCTTATCTGTCAGCATATCACAAAGTTTTGTCGCTCTGCCCAGACATACCGGGAGAACCCCTTCCGCATCCGGATCCAGAGTGCCTGTGTGCCCTATTTTTTTCTGGCCCACGATCCCTCTGAGCTTTGCAACTACATCATGGGATGTATAACCTTTTTCTTTATATACGTTAATAATACCGTTTACCATAAACCGTTATACCTGTATCTCTTCCTGATCCAGCTGACGCGCAATCTGGATGCTGACATTATTGATCACATCATGGAATGAGCCTTTCATCGTGAATCCCGCCGCTCTTGTGTGGCCGCCTCCTCCAAAATACTGGGCGATTATGCTTACATCCACCTTTCCTTTCGAACGCAGGCTTACTTTATAATTCTGCGTTTCCAGTTCATACATGAAAAGCGCTGTCTCGGTTCCCTGCGTCAGCTTCATCTGGCTGACAATCCCTTCCAGATCGCTCGGCTTCGCTCCGTAAAAATCCATTTCTTTCTTGCTCACGGCACTTACTATACACCTTTTATCCAAAATCAGAATACTCTCCAAAAGGGCTCTGCCCAGAATCTGATTCTGAATATAGGTCTTTTCATAAAAAGTCTTCTCTATAATATCGTTCCCGTCAATTCCCTTGCGCAGCAAATCTGCCGCTGCCTCCATCGTCTCCGGTGAGGTGCAGGAATACTGAAACACGCCGGTATCATGCGCGATTCCCATGTAGAGAGCCTCCGCCTCAGGTTTGCCGATTTTTTCTTTATCAAGAAGTCCAAATACCAGCTCTGACGTGGAACTGGCATCCGGTACTATATAGTTAATATCCGCAAATGCATCATTGCTAACGTGGTGGTCGATACAGAATGTCTGTTTTGCATTCTGAAACAAGGGCGCTGAAAAACCAAGACGTTTCTCATCGCCGCAGTCCAGGCATATAAACAGATCATATTGCTTTCCCTCCGGAATACAGTTTCTTGCCTCATCCGTCTTCTGAATCAAGCGGTAGGCCTCAGGAATCTCTTCCAGATATATGTCCGTTTCTATTTGAGGATACTGTTCCGTAAGATACAGATAGAGCCCCATACTGGAGCCCACACAGTCCCCGTCCGGACGGATATGCCCGCCCAGCGCTATAGACTGTTTTCCCTTCAGTATCTCAGATAACCCAACTCCCAAAGAGCTGTCTACGGAGTCAGCATTGCAGGCGGATCCGCTTTTAACTGTGGAATAATCTACACTCATATTATTCAGCCTCGTCTTTCAAATCTCTGGTCAGCTCATCAATCTTTTTACTCATATTCACGCCGTATTCAATAGACTGATCCATGATAAACCGGATTTCCGGCGTGTTTCTCATATTAATAGTCCGGGCCAGTTCGCGCCTGATATACCCCTCGGCGCTTTGGAGCCCCTTGATTGTATCCTCCTGTGCCTTCTTGTCTCCCAGCACACTGATATATGCTTTACAGGTCTTCAGGTCAGGAGCCACTTCTACTGCTACAACGGAAGTCATCGGTGCCACACGCGGATCCTTGATGCCTCCCCGCAGTATGTTGCTCAGTTCACGCTGAACCTCTGTATTAATCCGTGTATTTTTAATGCTGTTTTTTCTCATAATTGCTCCTTCACATAGCCGCCGTAAACGAAACGGTTTTATTTTCTTTCAATTTCCACCATCTTGTATGCCTCTACAAGATCGCCTTCTTTAATATCATTAAAGTTCTCGAATACGAAGCCACACTCGTATCCTGTCCTTACTTCCTTCACATCATCTTTAAAACGCTTCAGAGATGCCAGTGGTCCGTCAAAGATTACGATTCCATCGCGTGTAAGGCGTACGGAACAGTTTCTCTCAAATGTTCCGTCCAGCACGTAGGAACCAGCAATGGTTCCGACTCCGGAAGCCTTGAATGTCTGACGCACTTCTGCGTGGCCGAGTACTTTCTCCTCAAAGATCGGATCCAGCATGCCCTTCATGGCAGCCTCCACATCCTCGATTGCATTGTAGATGACTCTGTACAGTCTCAAGTCTACGCCCTCCCGGTCTGCAATCTCTTTTGCGGTAGCATCCGGCCTTACATTGAATCCAATGATAATTGCATTGGATGCGGAAGCCAGGATTACATCTGACTCATTGATGGCGCCTACTCCTCCATGGATAATTTTGATTACCACCTCATCATTGGAAAGCTTCAGCAGGCTTTGTTTCAATGCCTCTACAGAACCCTGTACGTCTGCTTTTACAACGATATTCAATTCTTTCAGGTTTCCTTCCTTAATCTGCGTAAACAGATCATCCAGTGACATCTTCGCCTTGGTGTCATCCAGCAGCTTCACTCTGTTCTGGGAAATAAATGTATCTGCAAAATTTCTTGCCTCTTTTTCGGTCTCGCATCCCACAAACACTTCGCCCGCATTCGGCACGTCGTTCAGGCCGAGTATCTCAACCGGCTGAGACGGTCCGGCTTCTTTGACTCTGCGGCCCTTATCATCCATCATCGCCCTGACTTTACCGTGTGCAGAACCCGCTGCGATAGCGTCTCCCACATGGAGCGTCCCCTTCTGTACAAGTACAGTTGCAACGGATCCTTTCCCTTTATCCAACTCTGCTTCGATGATAAGACCTCTTGCAAAGCGGTCCGGATTCGCCTTCAGTTCCATCACCTCTGCTGTCAGAAGAATCATCTCCAGCAGATCTGTAATTCCCTCTTTTGTATGTGCAGATACAGGCACGAAGATGGTGCTGCCGCCCCAGTCTTCCGGAATGAGCTCATATTCTGCCAGTTCTTGTTTTACCCTGTCAATATTTGCGCTTGGCTTATCAATCTTATTGATAGCAACGATAATCTCAATGCCTGCTGCTTTGGCATGGTTAATTGCCTCTACGGTCTGCGGCATTACGCCGTCGTCGGCAGCTACCACCAAAATGGCAATATCTGTGGAGTTAGCCCCTCTCATACGCATAGCTGTAAATGCCTCGTGTCCCGGTGTATCCAGGAATGTGATTTTTTCACCGTTTGCCTCTACTACATAAGCACCAATGTGCTGTGTGATTCCGCCCGCCTCGCGGCCAATGACATTTGTATGGCGGATTGCATCCAGAAGCGATGTCTTACCATGGTCAACATGACCCATAACACATACTACCGGAGGACGTTTTACCATAGCGCCTTCGTCTTCTTCCTCTTCTTTGAGAAGTTCTTCAATTACATCGATCACGACCTCTTTTTCGCAGAGAACGTCAAATTCCATTGCGATTTCTTCTGCTGTGTCATAGTCTACTTCCTGATTCACCGTAACAACTTTACCCTGAAGGAAAAGTTTTTTAATAATTACGGCAGGTACGATTTTCATCTTATCAGCGAGTTCCTTGATTGTCAGAACCTCCGGAAGCACAATTTGTTTGATCTCTTCTTTCTTCTCAACTGGTTTCGGCTGCGGTTTTACAACCTCCACAGCAGGTTTCTGGCGTTTGCCCTTTTTGTTCTTGCTGTCAAAGTCACCGTCTTTATATTCTTTTTTCTTATAGTCTTTCTCTTTATCTTTTGCTTTATTCCTCTGCACCTTCTGTTGTTCTACTAATGGTGTTGGAATAGCATCTCTGTCGTCCCTTCTGCTGTCACGGCGTTCCGTACCTCTGGACGGGACGTTGCCAGTGCGCTGGCCGCCGCCCACATTTCTGCCGCCCTGGCCGCCATAATTTCTGTCTCCGCCCTGGTTATTATAGCTTCTTTCTCCGTTCTGGTTTCTGCCGAAGTTTCCGCCCTGTCCACCAGCCGGCCGCTGGCCGCGGTTGTTGTTGTATCTCTGATTTTGGTAACCGGAATTTCTCTGGTCAGAGGAATTGCCGCCATTTTGTCTTGTCTCCTGTGAAGACATAGAACCAGAATTTCTCTGGTTGCCCTGATATGGCTGACGCTGTCCTCCCTGATAAGCCGGACGCTGTCCTCCTTGCGGACGCTGTCCCTGTGAATTTCCTGCCGGGCGCTGTGACGGTGCGGAACCTGTTGGACGCTGGCCTGATACATTTCCTGCCGGACGCTGTGCCGGTGCTGTGCCTGCCGGGCGCTGGCCTGGTACATTTCCTGCCGGACGCTGTGACGGTGCCGTGCCTGCCGGGCGCTGGCCTGGTGTATTTCCTGCCGGGCGCTGTGACGGTGCCGGGCGCTGACCTGGTGTATTTCCTGCGGGGCGCTGTACGGGTGCGGAACCTGCCGGGCGCTGGCCTGACGCTGCCGGGCGCTGGCCAGGGGCTGAACCCGCCGGACGCTGGCCTGAATGACCGCCCTGCGGGCGCTGGCCCTGGCGCCCTCCCTGCTGCATGCGGCTCCCGCTCTTAGAATTTTGCGGACGGAACACCTGCACGATATTCTTCTTTTTGGGCGCTTCTTCCGCCGGTTTTGCCGCTTCGGCAGGCTTATCTGCCTCTACGGGTCTTCCTGCATCCGCGCTTTTCTTAACATTTTTTCTGATGTCATTTACTACATTGTCTTCCAGTGAACTCATATGGGTCTTCACCTCTACATTCTTCTTTTCCAGCATATCCATCAGTTCTTTATTGTCCATTCCCAGCTCCTTGGCCAGTTCGTGTACTCTCATTTTCGTCATATTCAACTACCTCCCTTATGCAATTGTATTGTCTTTCGTTTCAAAATGTTTTCGAATTCCTTTTGCAAATCCTTCGTCCAATATCGCCAGAGATGCACGGAACTCTTTTCCCATTGCATGCCCTAAGGTATCTTTATCTGCGTAAAAATAAATTGGAACCTTATAAAATTCACACATATCACGAAACTTCTTTTTCGTGTTGTCCGACGCATCGTCAGCGACAATCACAAGCGCGGCTTTCCCCGACTTCACTTCCTTTTCCGTCATAAACTCACCGCTCACTGTCTTTCCTGCCTTAGTAGCAAGCCCGACCAGAGATAAAGCTTTACTCTGTATCAATCTCATTCATCTCCTTTTCCAGGCGCTCATATACTTCCGCAGGAATTGCCTGCTTAAAAGAACGCTCCAGCCCTTTGTTCTTCACTGCTTTCAAAAAACAATCTTTTGAGCAGCACAGATAGGCGCCGCGCCCATTCTTTTTTCCGGTAGCATCCAGTACAAATTCTTCTTCTGTAGTGCGCAGAACGCGCAGCATCTCTTTCTTCGGCTTCATCTCGCCGCAGCCAACGCATTTGCGCATCGGTATCTTCCTATTGCTCAATTATTCCACCTCTCATAAGGTTATTATTCATCTTCGGTCTCGATGAATTCTATTTCCCCATAGTCTTCAACAGACGGTTCTTCTGTATCTTCCACAAACGGCTCTTCATAGTCTACTTCATACTCCTGCGGATACTCTTCCTCGTAACTGCCATCGTAGCCTTCTTCCATCATCGCCATCTGTTCCATATAATCTTCAGGAAGTTCTCCTGACTCAATTGCCTGCGTTTCACTCTTAATATCGATTTTATATCCGGTCAAGCGCGCCGCAAGCCTTGCATTCTGGCCTTCTTTTCCGATTGCCAGCGACAACTGGTAATCAGGTACGATTACGCTTGCCGCTTTTTCATCCGGATCCGCCATAACAGAAATCACCTTGGCCGGGCTCAGTGCATTTTCAATCAATAAAGCCGGGTTATCGCTCCAGTTGATAATATCGATCTTCTCTCCACGCAGCTCGTTGACAACCGCGTTGACTCTTGCCCCGTTCATCCCGACACATGCTCCTACAGGATCTACATTTTCATCGTTAGACCATACAGCCATCTTTGTACGTGATCCGGCTTCACGGGCAATGCTCTTGATCTCCACCGTGCCATCCTTTACCTCTGCCACTTCCGCCTCAAACAGGCGCTTCACGAGTTCCGGATGGGTTCTGGACACCAGGATCTTTGGTCCCTTCGGTGTGTTCTTGACCTCTACTACGTATAGTTTAATTCTTTCAGTCGGCTTAAATACCTCGCCTTTTACCTGTTCATTCTCCGTCAGCATGGCGTCTGCTCTTCCTAGGTTGATGCTGATATTTCTTCCCACATAACGTTGAACAATTCCAGTCACAATATCTTTTTCTTTCTCAAAATACTGATCGTACACAACCTTACGTTCTTCTTCCCTGATCTTTTGAAGAATGAGGTTCTTTGCATTCTGGGTTGCGATTCTCCCGAAGGACTTTGATTCGATCGGGATCTGCGCGATATCTCCGATCTGGAGAGCCGAATCAATCTGTTCTGCATCCTCCAGGCTGATTTCCAATGCCGGGTCAAATACTTCCTCAACCACTTCTTTTTCGGCATATACTGCATAATCGCAGGTTTCACGGTCCATGATCACCTTGATATTCTCAGCCGTCCCAAAATGGTTCTTACACGCACTGATAAGAGAATTCTCGATTGCATCCATCATTGTATCTTTACTGATGTTTTTTTCCTGTTCAAGAATATTCAATGCTTCCAATAATTCTGTATTCATTATTATTTCCTCCTAAATTAAAAATCCAAAGCCAAACGGATAAGCGCAATTTCACTTTTATCAAATACCTGTGACGTTTCATCCTCATACTCTATCGTCACAGTGTCTTTGTCGTAATCCTTCAAGATTCCAACGAATTCTTTCTGTCTGTTGATGGCCCGGTATGTTTTTATTTCGACCTCTTCACCCAGACTGCGTTTAAAATCTTTTTCTTTCTTAAGCGGCCTGCCCAGCCCTGGGGAACTCACCTCAAAAATATAAGTATCTTCAATATAATCCTTTTCATCCAGAATATCTGAGAACTTCCTGCTGACTGCCTCACAGTCATCCACGGTAATCCCCCCCGGCTTATCAATATAAGCACGCAGATACCACGTTCCGGCCTCTTTTACATATTCTACATCCACCAGTTCAAACCCGAACTCCGTAACAATCGGTATCATAAGTTCCTCGGTCTGCTGTTCATACTGTTCTCTTCTCGACACACTAAACTTCCTTTCTCTGCATTGTTTTTTATACTTATTGAACTGCCTATGTTCAACAAGGTAACAAAACTGTTATAATAAGCTTTCCGGTCATAAGCGGTTTTGTATAAACTGCGATGCTGCATCCTTAGCAACAAAGAAGAGTGAACTTTCGTTCACTCTTCTGCCGGGTTCCTTATGTAACTATCATTGAGTATAACACCTTTTTTTGGTAAATGCAAGGAGGATTTCAAGAAATAACATTGTCCTATTGGCTCCATGCCGTGCAGCGGAGTGCACGGCATGGTCTGAACAGTTACTGTTACATCGTAAAATAAGTAGCTCCTACAGTTCGAGCATTCTTTCCAATCTATCAACTCTAAGCTTTAAGCTGCCCATTTGATATGACCTGACTTCTGCTCTCAGCTGGCTCATCTCCTTCTTTACTTCATTGTAATGTCTTGTACCAATCTCCTGTACTCTGTCTACTTCGGTAAGAACGTTGTTCTCAACTTCCCTTAAGTCAGCTTTGGTAGGCAGCTTAGCAATTACTTTCCATATACAGGCTATATCGTCCTTTGTCGCCATATTTACTATGTCGTCCTTCGTCGCCATATTCGCTATGTCGTCCTTTGTCACTAAATTCGTTTTAAATTCATCAAATTTAGTATCCATCATATCCGATATTGCATTTAATAATTCTTTTTCTACCATAAAATAACATCCTTTCGTTGTGATTTTTTCCCTTAAATACGCCATATTGTTTGATAAACATACCTTGTACCCCAACATACCTTATGTAATTACGCCGTTAGACTCCATCTACGTTTTGACATCTCAACGCAATTACCAGATTATATCCCAAGATCGTAAGACAATTATAATATGTGCCGTATTTACAAACAAGCAGTTTGTAGTTCAATTTTATGGCAGTCACTATAAAGTTTTTGTATGAATCAAGCTCTAATTACGGCTCTTTGTCCCCAGAGTATCTCTTCTAGCCTGTCTCAGCCGGTTCAGTGTCACTTCTTTTTCACCATAGACAATCTTCTGTTCCGTTCCTTCTTCAAACAAGTACACGTTCTCCAGCTCATCTTTTTTCTGGAGCTTAATTCCTCTAACGCCAACCGCACCCTTCTTTTTCTCCGGGATATCATCTGCCGGGAATCTCAGGAAATATCCTCCTTTTGTCTGAAGGACGATATTTTGGTTTTCGGTTACTACGCTAACATGAATCAGTGCATCTTCATCCTGCAGCTTTGTGGCTGCTATGGTCCGCTTTGCCACTTGGAACTCCGTTCCTTCTACCTTTTTGATCATACCCTGTTTTGTGGCAAACAGCAGTTTTGCAAAACGCATTTGTTCAGCATCACAGACCATGACGATCTGCTCTTCGCTGCTGGAATAGTTTGTCAGGTTATCAATCGGAGTCCCTTTGTCTCTGAACTTTCCGTAGGGCAGGTCCAGAACCTTGGCCTGATGCATTTTGCCCGTATCGGTGAAAATACAGATTTTACCGGTGTTCATGCAGTGGACTACGTACTTATTCTCGCTGTCAGCCGCCTCTTTGTTCCGTTCGTAAGTAGTGACATCTACGGTCTTTGCATATCCAAAGCGGTCCATTAGGAATACCACTTCCTGTTCTTCTATTTTCTTTTCCTCGAAAACCGCTTCCTCCGCGTTCTCGATTGCGGTGCGGCGTTTTCTGCCATATTCTTTCTTATAAGAATCCAGCTCTTCCATAATCAGATTCGCCATGGAGTCGTAATTGTTCAGTATATCCTCATAGAGCGTAATATTTTTCAAGGTCTCTTCGTGCTCTTTCTGAAGGGCCTCGATCTCCAGGCCGATCAGCTTGTAGAGACGCATTTCCAGGATTGCTGTCGCCTGACGCTCAGTAAACCTTAGAAGAGCGGCCATTTTTTTGGAAATACTGGACTTGAATTTGATATTCTCGGTCACACCGCTTACCAGGCAGGCACGGGCATCTTTTACAGATTTACTTCCACGCAGGATCTCTATGATCAGGTCGATGACATCGCAGGCTTTGATCAGGCCTTCCTGCACTTCACTCTTTTCCTGCTCTTTGGCAAGCATGGTGGTGTACTTTCTTGTCATAAGCTCAAACTGGAAATCCACATGATGTTCAATGATTGCTTTGAGTCCCAGCGTCTCAGGTCTGTCATTGGCTACCGCCAGCATGTTTACGCCAAAGGTATCTTCCAGCCTTGTCTTCTTGTAGAGCATGTTTTTCAGGTTCTCAACATCCGCCCCTTTTTTCAGCTCCAGTACAATCCGGATACCTTCCTTAGAAGACTGGTTTGAAATGTCCACAATATCACTGGTCTTCTTGGACTCCACCAGACCACAGACATCATTCAGGAACTTTCCGATACCGCTTCCGATCATGGTATAAGGGATCTCTGTTATTACCAGCAGTTTCTTGCCGCCTTTTTGTTCCTCTACCTCTACTTTTCCCCGGACTTTGATCTTGCCCTGCCCAGTCTCATAGATGTTCAGCAGGTCGTCTTTGTTGACAACGATGCCTCCGGTCGGAAAATCAGGGCCTTTCATATATTTCATCAGTTGTTTTGTGCTGATCTGGTCATTCTTCATATATGCCTTTACGGCGTCCAGCACCTCGCAGAGATTATGGGTGGGAATGCTGGTTGCCATTCCCACTGCGATTCCCTCCGCCCCATTAATCAGGAGGTTGGGTACACGCACCGGAAGCACAAGCGGCTCTTTTTCGGTCTCATCAAAGTTTGGCCCAAAATCGATAATATTCTTGTCCAGATCCCCCAGATAAGCCTCCTGGGTAAACTTGGCCAGCCTGGCCTCTGTATAACGCATGGCGGCAGCCCCATCCCCCTCGATGGAACCGAAGTTACCGTGTCCGTCTACAAGAATCATTCCTTTTTTGAAATCCTGCGCCATGACCACAAGCGATTCGTATATGGAACTGTCTCCGTGGGGGTGGTACTTACCCATGGTATCGCCTACGATTCGGGCGCACTTCCTGTAGGGTTTGTCATAACGGATACCAAGTTCATACATGTCGTACAGGGTCCTGCGCTGCACCGGCTTCAGTCCGTCCCTCACATCCGGCAGGGCTCTGGCAATGATCACGCTCATGGCGTAATCGATATAAGATTTTTTCATAACCTCGGAATATTCGGTTCTGATAATCTGTGATTCACTACTGCTCATTCTCTATCTCCTCTTACCTATATATCAAGCTCTGCATCCGCAGCATTTTCGTAGATAAACATGCGGCGCGGCGGCACCTCCGTGCCCATAAGCATCTCCGTCACACTGGATGCCATCCGCGCATCCTCGATCTCGACGAGTTTGAGGAGCCTTGTCTCCGGATCCAGTGTGGTTTCCCAAAGCTGCTGCGCATCCATCTCTCCCAGACCTTTGTATCTCTGCAGGGTAAATGGGCCGTCATGTGTCTTTCTGTATTTCTCCAACGCCTTATCGTCGTACAGATACTCTTCCTCCCCCTTCTTCGGCATGACCTTATAGAGGGGCGGCATTGCAATATAAACATGTCCCTCATAGATCAGTTCCGGCATAAAACGGTAGAACAGCGTCAGAAGCAGCGTGGATATATGCGCGCCGTCCACGTCGGCATCGGCCATGATGATGATCTTATCGTAGCGCAGTTTGGAGATATCAAAATCGTTGCCGTATCCTTCGGAAAACCCACAGCCAAATGCGTTGATCATCGTTTTTATCTCCGCATTCGCCAGCACCTTATCGATGCTTGCCTTTTCCACATTGAGAATCTTGCCCCGGATCGGCAGGATAGCCTGGTAATTCCTGTCCCTGGCCGTCTTTGCAGATCCTCCGGCGGAATCTCCCTCCACGATAAATATCTCGCATTTTTTAGCATCCCTGCTTTCACAGTTTGCCAGCTTTCCGTTGCTGTCAAAGGAGTATTTCTGCTTTGTCAGAAGATTTGTCTTTGCCTTTTCCTCTGTTTTGCGGATCTTAGCCGCTTTTTCTGCACAAGAAAGTACCGACTTTAAGGTTTCCAGATTTCTGTCGAAGTACAGAACAATCTCGTCTCCGGTTACTTTACCGGTAGCTTTGGCAGCATCGGGGTTGTCCAGCTTTGTCTTGGTCTGGCCTTCAAATCTCGGATCCGGGTGTTTAATGGATACGATGGCAGTCATCCCGTTACGGATATCTGCACCTGTAAAGTTGGCATCCTTCTCTTTAAGAATGCCTAATTCCCGAGCGTACTGATTCATAACCGTTGTAAACGTGGTCTTAAATCCAGTGAGATGCGTTCCGCCTTCTGCATTATAGATATTGTTGCAGAATCCCAGAACATTTTCGTGGAATTCGTTCACATACTGCAGTGCGACTTCGACCTCAATTCCTTCTGATTCTCCTTTATAATAAATCGGCTCATGGAGGGTTTCCTTTTTCTGATTCAGGTCTTTTATGAATCCGAGGATTCCGTCCGGTTCATGATAGACGATGTGCTCCGGTGATTCCAGCCTTTTATCGTCAAATATAATCGTCAGTTCCGGATTCAGGTAAGCAGTCTCGTGCAGGCGGCTCTTTACCTCCTCGGCCCGGAACCTGGTTTTTTCAAAGATCGTATCATCCGGCAGGAAATTAATCTTGGTGCCGGTCTTTCTGGATTTACCGATCACTGGAAGCAGGCCATCCTCCAGTTCAATCACCGGAATACCTCTCTCATATCTGTCATGATGGATCTGGCCCTCCCTGCTGACCTGCACGTCCATATAGGCGGACAATGCATTTACTACGGAAGACCCAACACCATGGAGGCCGCCGCTTGTCTTATAGGCAGAATCGTCAAACTTGCCCCCTGCATGCAGTGTGGTGTATACAATCCGCTCCGCAGACACCCCTTTTTTGTGCATACCGACAGGGACGCCCCGGCCATTATCCTCAATGGTGGCCGAGCCGTCCTTTTCCAGTGTGACATGAATCTGTGTACAGTAACCGGCAAGATGTTCATCCACAGCGTTATCTACAATCTCATAAATCAGATGATTCAGGCCTTTTGTTGAAACGCTTCCTATATACATACCGGGTCTTTTTCTGACCGCTTCAAGTCCCTCTAATACGGCAATACTATCCGCATCATATGTATTTTTATTTCCCATGTGTCTCTCTCCTTTTTACATTCATTTCATATTATCACAAAATGTAGGGTTATTCAAATAAAAGTTATTCCGTCAGTACATGATGTAGTGTATCAGCCAGAACTTCCATGGCATTCATCATTTCTTCTACCGTATTTGTCTGTGCTCCCGCTTCAACCAAAAGGGATTTCGGCACCAGATGAAGGTTGTATCTGTAGCCCCCCAGATAGATATGCCTGGCGAATCCCGGATAATTGCTCTCGGAAGCAAGCTCCATCTGCAGGGAAAACGCCAGATTATCCTGTATATAAGGATTATAAAGGTAGGCGATGTCGCCATTTGTCCTGGTGCGGCTCAAGCCGTTAAAATACATGATCTTAGCCGTCGGTTTCCCGTTTATCTCCGTAACCAGATGGGTGTCTTCTGCCACACCGTCCCGGTGAAGGTCTATGACCACCTCAACCGACGGGTTGGCCTCCAGAATCGGACGTATGGATGCCTCCGCATTTTCATAGGCATTGCTTCTGTCGAGCTGTCCATTGATAATATCATAAACACCAGTATCATGGATCGTCTCAATTCCTTTTTCATTTAAGAGTTTTGTCAGATACTCACCTACTCCCACAATACTCGTATTCGTATCTCCAGGCGTGGAGTCCACAAACGTTTCCTGAGAGTGGGTATGGAATATCAGGACTTTCGGACCGCCGGTACTCTGGTCAATCTTCATGCTTCTGCCGAGCAGGTCATCCACATTCAACTGCTCCGGCCCGATCATCGTGGTACTATCCACGATATAAAAATTGCTGATCAGATAATCAAAATCCCGCAGCCTTTCAATCGACATGTCGATCGGAGACTGTCCCTGCTCCACGGCAGGTTCCTGAGCTGCCGCCGTTTTGTTCCCTATCAGATTCCCGTTTTCATCTATCATATTCTCATCATTGGCCTGATTTTCCAGAATCTTTGCGATCGTCTCCTCATCCTCCATCACAGAATCATAGGGCTGCTTCTGCTCCACATATTGTATCAGCGGGAGCCATGACATCGCATTTTTCTTGATCCACTGAACGGCCGTGGGTCCCGGGTCCTCTTTCAGATAAGCCAGGCCCGGCATGTACATTTCCTCCGTATATTTCAAAACAGCCTCCTGGCTGTCATATCTCCATTCCTTCATAATACCTTTTCCGCTAATGCAGAGCAGGCAGATACATACTATCCCTCCGATGACAGTAAGCGCCACCCGTATGAATGCCGATTGCTTCATAAACCGCCTTCTTTCAAAAGTAATATTCCAGTGACAGG
>OBZW01000563.1_pt1 | contig 20517 bp, 18 predicted proteins | sample 1477021 | NCBI WGS metagenome assembly OBZW01 (sample SAMEA2580262, study PRJEB22360) | human gut metagenome | biome: human gut; feature: human-associated habitat; material: faeces | place: Denmark | collected 2008/2010
GCATTCGCGCCGCAGGCGGCATCAGAATTTGCCTGGTAAGGCAAATTCTGCCCTCCCTTCCCGTTCCGTTTTCTTCAACAGCTTCTAAACGCTCGCTTTATGGACTTTTCACCAGCAGACATCGCCCCGCCAGCTCCCGGACTCACCTCGTCATTCGCTGTTGCATCCAGACGGCAGGTAAAAGCTCATTTCCCCGGAGGGCCCCCGTACGGTTGCACCGGATGGGATAGAATTGGTAGTTCTGTTAAAGATTCCATAATAATAGCTGTAAAATCCGTTTAAACAAGATACATAATACGCATAGCCAATTCCATCCGCGTCCCCCCCATCCGCGCCAAGACTAAAGCTCGTCGCTAACTCCCGTTTTATAGAAGAGTCTCAAGTATCTCCAGTGATTTAAACCGTTTATCTACATAGACTTCCCTGTAGCGGTCCAATACCCGGGACAATTGATCCAGTACTTTATCTGTTACATTAAATGTATACAACTTCTCTATTTTACTGCTTTCTATATATTGCATGCTATATAATGTCGAGTTGTCCAAACGGATGCCGTCTATGAGATCTCTGTCACACTCTGTACATACCAGGCCTCCTTTTCGGACGCTGAATACAGCTGGGCGCTCCTTATCTCCGCACGACACGCACTGGAAAACTTCGGGACCCTCTCCGTTGATGCAGTAGGCCTTTAGTTCAAATATGTATCGGATGAGCCTGTTGGGAATATGCGGATTAGTCAGCGCTCTCATGGTCTGATATAAAAGTTTCAGCATTTCTCTCTCATCATTTGATTCTTTTGTATAATAATTTGCAAACTCGAGAAAATAAAAACCATAATATGCGCCCATGATATCTTCCCTGAGTTCTGCAAAATAATTCAGAACATTGACAGACTGTATCGTATGGGAAGAGCGCCCCTCATACATGGTGAACTCCCCAAATGTAAACGGATTAACTGCGCCTACCAAAGGGCTGTTTGGACGCCTTGAGCCCTTGGCAAACGCAGCTAACTTTCCCTGTTCTTTTGTTAAAATTACTACTCTTCTGTCATATTCCCCAATTGGCGCTGTAGACAGAACCATACCTGTCAGTACAATCTGATTCACAATTGCTTACTCCCACACTTTTTTCCTTTATCTGCCCTTTCTCGTCTGCAGATTCCTGCATCTTATAGGACAGATAATCCTTCACACTTCCGGTTGCAAAAAACTTATTCCAGTATTCTTCTTCCATCAGATCACCTCTTCTTATGTGGTACATAATTCTGCAGCTTTACCGCAGATCCGCCCGAAGGGCATGAGTTACGGGATGCCCTTGGGTATACATAATTCTGCGGATTTGCCGCAGCCCCGCCTGCCGGGTACTTGTTATGAAATACCCTTGGGTTATACTATTAGGTTCTCCGATTCAGACAGTGCTATACCTCGTAAAATCTGCCAGCACATTTTGGGCAAAATGCCTTGACACCCTTATTTTTCCTGGCTTTGCTCTATCTTTGCTCATCCTGGTAGCCAAAGTTTTTCATCATAAAATCACTGTCACGCCAATTTTTCTGCACTTTTACCCAGAGTTTTAGATTTACCCTGCAGTCGAGAAGACGTTCAATCTCATACCGCGCGGTGCTGCCGATCTTTTTCAGCATACTTCCCTGCTTTCCTATAATAATTCCTTTGTGGGAATCTCTCTCACAGATGATGGTCGCGTCAATATGCATGACCCGTTTTTCCATCTTCATGGTGTCGATCGCCACAGCGATTCCGTGGGGGATTTCTTCCTGCAGGCAGTGCAGAGCCTTCTCACGGATCAGTTCTGCTACGATCTGACGCTCGGGCTGATCTGTAATCGTATCTTCATCATAAAACTGCGGTCCGTATGGGAGATGCTGCATAATTACCTTGACCAGCTCCTCTGTATTATCCCCATTTCTCGCGGACACCGGAACGATTGCAGCAAAATCATAGGCGTTCTTATATGCATCTATGAAAGTCAGGACTTCTTCTTTTTTTACCATATCCGTCTTGTTTATCACAAGGATAACCGGTGTCTTAACACGCTTCAGTTGTTCGATGATATGCTGCTCTCCGGCGCCGATAAAGGTGGACGGCTCCACGAGCCATAAGACTACATCTACCTCGTTCAGCGTCCGTTCTGCAACATTTACCATGTATTCGCCCAGCTTATTTTTGGCCTTGTGGATCCCCGGAGTATCGACGAATACAATCTGGCCTTCCTCCGTCGTCAGAACCGTCTGAATCCGGTTTCGGGTAGTCTGCGGTTTATTGGACGTTATCGCAATCTTCTGGCCGATCAGATAGTTCATTAAAGTAGACTTTCCCACATTTGGACGTCCGATCAAAGTAACAAATCCTGATTTATAATTTTCTTTCATTCTTTCACCCTTCATTTTGGCCTGGGTCAGAGTGTACATGGGCATTCACCGCCCCCGGCGGGCATCCGCTGCTGTGCGGACCGCCCCGTACATAAACTGCACTATAGCCGATCTGCAGCGCAAAACGGCCTCTGCCGGGGACATGATCTGCCAGATACACGCTAAAACAATGTCTTTACCTCGCCAAACATATCTTTCTGTTCTTCTATTTTTTCTTCGCTTCCGATTACGCACAGCTGATCTGCGGCAAGTACCGCCTCCACAACATCTGCGAGCGCACGGATATCCTCCTGCTGTGCGCCAAGTATTTCCATGCGCTCTTTTCGGATCATGTCCGCCGATACATGATTCATATAGAGATTCATGGAACGGTCTCCTTTTGTGGCCGGAGTCATTGGCCGGTCAATATTGCTGATGGTGCCGATGATATACTTATTCATGTCCCTTTCATCTACAGTAAACTTTCTGAGATAATTCACAACCCCTTCATAAGTCTCCATGGTCTTCCTCAGATTCGGATCGCGGTAGGAGATAAAATACCCCTCCCCAATCCGGTTGAAGCTGCTCATACAGCCGTATGCTCCGCCTTTTACACGTACATTCTGCCATAGATAGTCATAGCTTAAAATAACTTTCAGGATCTGAAGCGCTCCGTTGTAATCCGCCCCATGGTCAATAAAGTTGCCCACCCTAGCAACATACTGCACTTTGGAAGATGTCTTAAAGCCTTCGTTTCTTTTTTTGCAGTGAATAATACAAGGTGTTTCCTCAGGCTTAGGCTCCTCATGAAGACCTGATTTTATTTTCCCGATCCCCGCTTTGATGGATTCCAGCCCTTCCTCTGCGGACGTATAGCTTATCATCATATTATCTGCCCGGAAAATATCCATGGCAATCGCTTTGAGGTTCCTGATCAGTTCTGCTTTCTTTTCTTCAAAGTTTTCTTCGATTTCCTTTACGGCCTGATAAAATCCGATGCCTTCCGTATCATCCTTAAACTTAGCAAGAGGTGAGTCATAGGACAGTGCACGCAGAGCCGCCGTTGTATGCCCGGAGGACTGGAAGCTCATCTGCATCCTGGATTTCAGCATAGCCAGGATCTCTTTCAGGCGCTTTTCATCATCCAGTTTGGACTCCATCAGAATCTCGCGCATCATGGCAAGCAGGATATCCATCTTCGGATAAAGGGCCTTACCTTTCATCTCCAACGTGGCGCGGAATTCCTTTTCCTTTACTTTCGTTACGTCCGCATACAGTTCCAGGGAAGTTCCGATTCCCCCGGTGTGGACATTGATCTCATTAAATAATTCCCCATAACCGTAATGATTCGTATCGATCATTCCAAGCACCGCCTGCAGCAGTCCGGCATATACCAGTTTTTCCTCCGGAACACCGGATAAATCAAACATCAGTGTGATATACCCGATGCCATTTGTCTCCACATTGTGATGGATCATTTTAATGCCGTCCGACTCTTTTTCTTCATTGCAGATCGGCGCGATTTCCCTGGAAATATCCTCCGGGCTCAATACCGGTATCTTCTCCTGATCCTCTTTCGGAGATTCTTCCTCCTGGTATGCAAGCAATGATTTTGTGTCTTCTACCAATTTATTTATTTCTTCCCGACTTAAATTTCTCTTATAAACCTGCAGTTTATCAGCCAGCTCTTTGTCCTGCCGCGCTGTCCTTCCCTTCTCTGGTTTCACCACTACAACAGAGGCATGTGTATTGTCCAGAAGATAGGTCTGAATCAGTGACTCAAAATATCCGGTGTTCATCTGCCCTTTCAAAAAGTCAAAAGTCGGAATTGCCTGCATGTGGATGAATGGTTTTTCTTCGTCATAAAGCCAACTGTCAAACATCTGAAGGCCGTACATGAGCCCTTTCGGATAATTTCCAAAATCTGCTTCGCGGAAACGGAATTCATGGTAATTGATTCCGGCTTCCAGTGCCTTTTTATCGATTCCCTTCTCTACAATGTCTTTCAGTGTACCTTCAATTATTGAAAGGAACTCTTCTTTTTGTTCCAAATTGGCGTTCTTTGCAATCACAGAGAATATAGGCTGGGATATCCCATTGTCATAGGACCCCATAATATCTTTGCCGATTCCGGCATCCACAAGCGCTTTTTTCAGCGGGGCACCCGGAGCGGAAAGCAGCGCATAGTCGAGAATCTGAAATGCCAGGTACAGCCTCTCATCCAGGCTCGTACCGATCACTTTGTTATAGGACAGATACGTATTATCCTCCTCTGTCTCCTCGCTTGAAATAGAGTATTCAATTTCAAGTTCCTTCACTTTTTCGAAAGGCTTCTGGTATTTAATCTCTGAGTCCAGCGGAATCTGGTCAAATCTGCTCAGGTATTCCCTGTCCAGCCACTGAAGCTTCTCTTTCATATCCATATCGCCATACAGATAGATATAGCTGTTGGAAGGATGATAATACTTTCTATGAAAATTCAAAAATTGCTCATATGTCAGTTCAGGAATAAATTCCGGATCCCCTCCCGACTCATTTGCATAGGAAGTATCCGGGAAAAGGGAATTCAGGATTACCCGGTCCAGCACTCCCTCAGGAGAGGAAAACGCCCCCTTCATCTCGTTGTAAACAACACCGTTGTATTCCAGGTCCCCATCCGGGCTGTCCAGTTTATAGCTCCAGCCCTCCTGGCGGAAGATTTCTTCGTGCTCGTAGATATTCGGATAAAATACCGCATCCATATATACATGCATCAGGTTCTGGAAGTCCTTGTCATTGCAGCTCGCAACCGGATAAACAGTCTTGTCCGGATAGGTCATGGCATTCAAAAAAGTGTTCAGAGAACCTTTCACCAGTTCTACGAAAGGATCCTTAACCGGGAAGTCCCTGGAACCGCACAGTACAGAATGTTCCATGATGTGCGGAACACCCGTGCTGTCGGAAGGCGGAGTGCGGAATCCAATGGAAAATACCTTGTTCTCGTCGTCGTTTTCCATTAGCAGAACTCTCGCTCCGCTCTTTTTATGTCGCAAAAGGCTGCCCTTCGATTTTAAGTCTGATAAATCTTCTTTTAATATCAGTTCGTACGCATCCAAATCATAAATACTCATAGTACACCTCTCTTTTTATTCGATGTGATCATTATAGCATCTAAATCATTACAATAAAAGGGGGCGGTTTGTGGGGAGGGAAGTTTTTTGGGCAGATGGGGGGCGCGAAGTGTGCGTCAGAATGTCCGGCCGGGTGCAGAGACACATGCGGCGTGAGAAATGCGGGCGCTTCGCTAAGCAGCGGTAAGGAGGAAACGGACAGAAATGTATGGCACCGAAAGCATTCACCGCCCAGGCTGATGCCTATACGGCTTAGGCTTTCTTGAAAACTGATTCGGAAATCAGTTTTCAGCCATACGTTTCTGTCCGTTTCCTCCTAACTGCCGCGAATCTCGCTGGGGGATAGGTGTTTAACATCTATTGAGGGTGGAATAGGATGTGTTTTTGGCCGGTTTGGTCTGTGTATACAGTTGCATGTACGCCGTACACTTCGTGGATTGTTTTTTCTGTCAGAACTTCCTGGGGCGGGCCTTGGACTGCAATTTGGCCATTTTTTAGGACATATAAATAGCTGCAATATAAGGATGCTATGTTTAGGTCATGAATTGCGGCTATTACGGTTTTGTTTTGGGCTTTTACCAGATTCATTAGTTCTAGCTGGTATTTGATGTCCAGGTGGTTTGTGGGCTCGTCCAGGATTAGGCAGGGTGTGTCCTGGACGAATGCACGGGCTATCAGGACTCTTTGTTTTTCGCCTCCTGAGAGGGTAAGAAAACTCTGGCTGCTTATGGAATAGAGTCCGATCTTTTTTAAGATTTCTTGTACTGTTTTTTTGTCCGTATTGTTTTCTGATTCCAGCATCTTTTTTCTGGCGTGGCGGCCCATCATTACAACTTCTTCTACGGTAAAGTCAAAGCTTGCTTCCTGCTCTTGGATGAGGACCGATAATTTTTGCGCCATTTCCCGATTGCTCATAGCTGTTAGATTTTCTTCCATGAGGAAGATGCTGCCTTCCTGAGGTTTGAGGACTTTATATATATTTTTTAGAAGTGTAGACTTTCCGCTTCCGTTTGGGCCGATTATACCTACAAATTCTTTCTTTTTTATGTGCATATCAATCTGGGATAGTATCTGTCTGTCCCGTACTTGATAAGAAAGTTCTTTGATTTCTATCATGTCATGCTGATCCCCCTTATTTAAACTCGTATTGACGTACCTTTATCATCCACAGGAATAACGGGGCCCCGATAAATGCTGTCAGGATTCCTATGGGGATTTCCGTCGGCGGATGAAGCATTCTGGCTCCCACATCTACCCAGATCATGAACAGGGCGCCTGTAAGAACTGAAAGCGGAATTAGTTTTTTGTGATCCGCTCCTACAATGGAGCGGACCATATGGGGAACTACCAGCCCGATAAATCCAATACAGCCGCTTACTGCAACGGCAGAAGCTGTTAATAAGGCAGACACAATGATGAGAATCCGCCTCACAATATTTACATTTACACCAAGTGTAATGGCTGAATGTTCTCCCATCAGCAGTGCATTTAAAGCCCTGGACAGGTACATCAGGCACAAAAATGCCGGGATAATGAGTATCCCCAATAGAGGGATATCGCTCCATTCAGCACTTCCTAATCCACCCAGCATCCAGAAGGTTGCCTCTCTTACCGCCGCATCATTCGGGGCCGTATACACGATGTAATTAGTCAAAGCGCTGAATAAAGACGAGACTGCAACTCCCACTAAGATTAAACGTACTGGCGTCACTGCATTTCCTGTTCTTGCCAGAGTGTACACAAAAAGCATCGATACCATCGCTCCGGCAAAAGCACCTGTGGAGACGGTTAACCTTCCGCCCCATGGAAGCCAGACTCCGGCAAGCATTGCCAGCACGGCCCCCAAAGATGCGCCGGATGAAATTCCCAGCACGTAGGGTTCTGCAAGCGGATTCTTTGTAAACGCCTGCATACAGATCCCGGAAAGTGTCAGCCCCGCTCCTACAAGGCCGCCCAGAAGAACCCTTGGCACCCTTAAAAACCAGACAATATTCTGTGTACTGTTTTTCATTTCTTCTATAGAAATCAGATGTTCCAGACCAATGTACTGGGATATGTTATGCAGCACAATTTTCCAGACGGAAAAAAAGTCTATGGTAACCGGCCCTATTCCGACGGCCAAAACAATAGAAATGATCAGCAGTATACAAAGAATAATGGAACATACAACGCTATGCTTTTTTATAGCCATACAAATATTCTTCATACCTGTACATCACTTTCATTCAAAACAGTCCGGATGGAATGCTCTTGCAAATTTTTCAATTGTATCTCCCGTCATAGAGCTTGCGAATACCTCGCAAAGATTTACAGAAATAATTCTGTCATTTGCAATTGCCGGTACTGCTGCCAATGCCGGATTCTCTTTTAATTCGGATATTTTCTGTTCTAAAGAGGTATCACCGTAATCGTCTATTACAATGACTTCCGGGGCACGTTCTACTACTTCTTCCCAGCTTACATTTGCCCAGGTCTTATCCATATCGGAAAAGATATTTTTCCCTCCTGCATGTTCAATCAGTTTTGCAGTAAAATTATTTCCGCAGGTATATGCTCCGCCGTCCTGCGCCATATCATAAACAAATACTTTCACGGTTTCCTGACCCTTCACCGCATTTTCAGCCGACTCGATCTGAGCCTTCATTTCCTCTACGATTTCTTCTGCTCTGTCTTCCAGACCAAAGATACGTCCGAGGTTATAAAAATCTTCATATACAACATCAACATCCGCACCGATCGTATATCCTTCAATTGAAGCAAGTGACATAATACCATAGCCGTTTAATGTCCCATGTTCTGTATTATTTTTTTCAGAAAATGCACTGGACCGCCCATAGACAAAATCCGGCTCCTGCGCCAGGATTGCCTCCAATGAGGGGGCTGACTCTGCAAGCTCTGGAATCTTTAAATACGCATCATTCCACTCTGGATTGATTTTAGAATTTGTATATGCTCTGCCGATAATTTTGTCTCCCAGTCCCATTGCCATTAATTCGTCACCTGTGCATGCATTGGCTGCAATTACTCTTTCAGGCACATGTGTAAATGTAACTTCGATATCATCCTGCGTTTTTAATGTAAAGGGAAATTCCCCCTCCGTTTTAGTTTCTTCTTCCTGTGCCGGTTTTGCCTTTTCCGCGGATGCTGCATCCGCATCGGAAGCATCTTTTCCACATGCTGTAATACTCATTCCTAATGCAAGCACCAACATTATGCTGATCAGTTTGTTTCTCAATTTCATACTTTTTCTCCTCTTTTTAATAATAGTTTAAAACTATCCTCACAAATATTCATCTTCATCCTCTAACTTCTGCTTATAACTGCAAAAGTACAGAGTGGGCTTGTACGATTTAGCGCCGCCGCGATGCCGCTTAGTGGCTATATGCCTTATCGCGGCGTGTGCTTCCTCTCGGAGGGTTCTTATGATATAGGAAATTCCAGAGGAACTTCCTATATCAAAAAAGACATCTGCCCGAAATAAGCAAATGTCTAATACATGTATATACTTTAGGTATACACAAACAAAGTTGTCTCCAAAAATGTACGTAACAACTTTTAAATATTCAGACAGGGCACTTTTAACCGGAAGTTTCCTCTCTTATTCGTCAAACAGGTTTCCTGACTTCCAGATTATCGCTCATGCTGTGCCTTCTCACAAAATACAAATTCTGCAATGACATCTTACAGCTTTCACTCCCTGGATACAGTGGCCGGACCGTTCAGGCTTTTCACCTGATTCCCTTTTACCTCTTTCGAGCATTTGATGAATAGTATGATTCAGTTTTTCCAGACAAACATACCCTGAAATAAGAATTTTGTCAACAAAAGAACGGCGATCAGATAAAAAATTACAAATAGTTCTTATATTTTTCGTAATAACATGAATACCCGCCCCGGTGCACATGCACATGCTGAGGGACAGGTATTCTGACCCGGCTTCGCGGAAACATCAGGATGATAAACCTGTTTTCTGCCCTCTATGCCGGCCGGCTTCGTAGAGTGCCCTTACGATTAGATTTATGAAGAGGAGGAGCATGCACATCGCTACGGCGGGGGCGGTCTGGCCTGCACCTTCAAGGCTTACTATGGCTACGGCCGCTATGGGGGCCGTCGGGGTGAACAGGAATACGACCGCGGATACGGTAACCAGGGAGTTCACGAAAAAGTATACCCACATTTCGCAGATTGCGGGCGTACACAGAGGGAGTGTGACGCGGCGCAGGGTCTTATAGAAGGGGACTGCGAGGGATTCGGATACGGTCTCGAATTCTTTGTCCAGCCTTTTCAGGGCGGTTGTGGCGGTGCTAAAGGGCACGGAGTAGAAGTGAATCATGTTTGCCAATACGATGATCCAGATGGTTCCGTATAGAAAGTGGAAAGGATTTTGTAGTACGTAGCCGTCTGTGAATGGGATCTTGAAGTCTGGCGCGTTGAAAAACATGATGAAACTCAGGCCTACAACGGTTCCCGGAATCGCCAGCGGGGTGATGGATAGCATGTATGTAATTCTTCTGCTGGCCTTGAACTTCTGGTTTTTCTCAATCAGGTATGCTCCCAGGAATGTGATGAAAGTTCCCAGAAATGCCGATATGAGCGCTATGATTATGGAATTTTTGAATGCAGTGATTCCGCTGCCTGAGGAGATTCTGCCCAGGTCATAGTTGGACAGTGTAAATGTCAGGTTGTAGGGCCAGAATTTGATCAGAGAGGCAAACAGGGCGACTGCAAAAAACAACAGCATAGCCAGCGTGATCAGAAAACAGAATATAGTTGCCGCCATGTCGCTGGGCCTGTGTGGTTTGATTTGGTATGGTATGGATTTTGCGCTGATCGCCGCATTCTGCTTTTTATTTGTAATCCGATCCACTGCGAAGGACAGAACGGCCGGAAACAGCAGGATAATTCCCACTACCGCACCCATGTTAAAGTTCTGCTGCCCCACTACCTGCTTGTAGACGTCTGTTGCCAGCACGTTATAATTGCCTCCCACAACCGAGGGGGCACCAAAATCGGTAAAACTGTATGTAAACGCTACAAATATGGCACTGATCAGTCCGTACTTGACGTTCGGTATGGTGATCGTAAACATTTTCCGGACCGCCGAAGTACCCATTGTTTCTGCAGCCTCATACAGCCGGTTGTCAGCAGCGGAAAATGCCACCGTCAGAATCGTTGTCGCCACCGGGAAACAGTAGATGCTTTCCGCGATAATAATCCCCACTCTGCCGTATAAGGGTACCTGCAAGCCGAGTGCCGTGAAGATCCCTTTATTTCCAAACAGATAGATCAATGCAATCCCAAGCAGCATGGTGGGAGCGAAGATCGGGATCATTCCTACATACCTGAAAAATCCTTTCCACGGCACGTTTTTTCGTGACAGGGAATAGGCGAAAAAAAATGCCAGTGTCACTGATATGAATGTGGATACAACTGCAATAAAAAAGGTATGTGATATGGAATAAACCATGGATTTGCTCTGAAAATATTTTGCAAACTGGGACAGGCCTGCAAATGCACCGCTCTTGTCCTGAAATGCCTTCAGGAACAGGGTACACAGGGGGAGAACCAGGAAGAGAACCAGAAAAATCATAACCAGGTAAATTGCGGCTCCTCTGACAATATCCTCCTTTTCTCCTCTCCTTACGAATGTTTTTATACGGTTCATGTTATGTTGTTTTCTCCTTAAATGATGTTCCGGGACCCGCCCGTTTTAATTATGCGGATTCAAACCCAAGCAGTTCTTCGCGCGGCATATTAACAAACACGATCTCACCCACTCGGAATTTCTTTTCTTTTGCCGCCTGGAAAGGCACATCCACATACAGCACCATATCGCCATAGACCACATGGCTCACCTGCACAGAAACACGGTTATAAAATCCTCTGAATTCAATATCTGCTATCTTCCCGCGCAGGCTTTCCCTGCCTGCCGTTCTTTCTATTTCTATCTTTTCAGGACGTATGGCCACCCGCTCATAATTTCCCAGGTTGTATACTCTGCTCTTTTCACGGTCAATAAAATTAATAGAGCCGATGAAATCCGCTACAAAAGGATTCTTCGGATGCTCATAGATTTCTTCCGGAGTTCCCTCCTGCATCACAACCGCCTTATTCATGACAATAATTCTGTCCGCCATGGTCAGGGCTTCATCCTGGTCATGGGTTACCATAATGGTCGTAAGCCCCAGTTCTTTCTGAATGCTGCAGATCTCTTTGCGCAGGGCAACCCTGACCTTAGCATCCAGCGCGGATAAGGGTTCATCCAGCAGCAAAAAATCGGGCTCTGTCGCCAGTGCCCTTGCCAGTGCAACACGCTGCTGTTCTCCGCCCGACATCTGGGACGGCAGGCGGTCCTTTGCATTGGTCAGTTTAATCATCTCAAACAGGCGCCCTACCCGTTCTTCGATGTCTTTATTCTTTATCTTTTTATTACGCAGCCCATATGCCACATTTTCGTATGCCGAAAGGTTCGGAAAGAGCGCATAGGACTGGAACATGATCCCAAAATTTCTTCTGGACGGCGGGAGATTGGTCACATCTCTGTCGTCGATATATATCCGCCCCTCACTGGGCCGGTCCAGGCCGGCTATTAAACGCAGCAATGTGGATTTGCCGCACCCGGAAGGGCCAAGCAGGCATACGAATTCGCCTGCTTGGATTTGTAAGTTCACATGGTTCAATGCCACATTCTTTTCAAAAACCTTAGAAACACCGCTGATTTTTAAACTTACGCTCATATCCTGTACCTCTATTCTTCCGGAGCACTCTTGGAATCGTAACGCTCGGTCCAGCTTTCCAGGATGGATTCTCTGTTCTTTGCAGCTTTGTTAAAGTCCATATCCGGGATCAGCTGATCCAGCGGATTCTGGGAGTACCCTTCTGGAATGTTATCGCTGGCGCCGGTTGCAACAATCGGATAATTGGTTGCATATTTTTTCATTACGTTGTCAGAAATTGCCCAGTCCAGGAAACTTTTAGATATCTCTTTTTCGTTTTCCTTTTTGATCAGCGCATTTGCTTCCATATCCCATCCGGAACCCTCTGACGGGAACACTGCCTCGCAGATTTCGCTTCCCACTTCTTCTGCAGACTGAATGCAGCGGTAACCGAAGGAGATGCCGATTCCATATTCCCCTGCTGCTGTGGCCTTAGCCGGCTGAGAACCGGAATGCATATAAACCGCTACGTTTTCATGGAGCTTATCCAGATAGTCCCATCCTTCCTCATCTCCGTAGAGACTGAGAATTCCATTGACAGTTAAGAGACCGGTGCCGGAAGATGCGGGATTGGACATTGCAATCAGTCCTTTATACTTCGGATCCAGCAGGTCTTCATAAGATTTTGGTACAGTATCAATTCCCTTGGATTTTAGGACTTCCTTATTTACAATGAATGCAGTTTCCCAGGCATCAATCCCCACCCAGGAAGGTACATCCGCGCTGTCTTTGAATTCCGGAAGAATTCTGTCCGCTCCTTCCGGTTCGTAAGGTTCCAGCATATTATCCTGTGCAAGTACAAGCAGGCTGGTAGCCGACAGGCCCCATACCACATCTGCAACCGGATTGTCCTTTTCCGCAAGCAGTTTTGATGTAATGATACCGGTGGATTCCCTTGTTACATTTACTGTGACATCCGGGTTCTGTTCCTTAAATTCTTCCAGATAATCCGTCACCTGCTCGTCCTCGAGAGCGGTATATACATTGATGACATTTTCGTCTCCTGCACCTGACGATGTGCTGCTGCCGTCCTTTGCATCTGCCTTTGTCACGCATCCTGTCAGTGTGCTCAGGGTCATGAGGGCTATCATTCCCATTACTATAATCTTCTTCATAATTACCTCCATATTTCTTTTTGATCTTTATTTCACAAGGTAATTATATCGTCCGATTATTGAATTTTTATCATCTGTTGGTTGGAATTCTGTAAAATATTATCCCGGATATGTTAAATCATTTTACATTTTATGGAATAAACAGGATCTCACTGCTTTCATGTGCGGGATAGGCTCCCAGCATTGTCTTCCCGTTTTCGTACCTGCCATGGAAATCACTCCCCCCTGTCATGAACAGGCGGTAGCTGCGGCAGTACTCCTCAATCCTTCTTCTGTCGGACTTTCCGTGGGAGGGGTGGTTCCACTCGATCCCGTCCAGACCTGCCTCCGCCAGCCGGTGTATCACCCCGTAGTTTCCCTGCTGCCCCGGATGGGCCAGCACCGCATATCCTTTATCCGCCTTGATTGCCTGCACAACATCCTCTGCGGCGGGATATTCAATATCGAAGTCACAGGGACCCTGGTTTTTAAATATATTTTGGTAAACTCTCCCGAACAGCGTTTCACTCTGCCCGGTCTTTACCAGATAATCCAAAATATGCTGCTTATAAATGCAGGACCCTGCCGTCTTCCTGATCTCCTCCGCGGATATGCGGTATCCGAGGTCCCGTAGTATCTCAATCTGCTTCAGACAGTTTTCATTTCTTTTTTTCAATGTTTCTTTTCCAATGGCTTCAATCTGCCGGTTAGTCTGATACTTATATCCAAGTATATGAACTTTTTTATGTCTTTTGAAATCAAATGCGGACATTTCGATTCCAATAATAGACTGAATACCCTGTTGTTCCGCCATTTCCTTGTGCTTTTCTGCATCCAGCGTTGTATCATGGTCTGTAAAAGACAGATGTGTTACCCCCGCCGCTTTCGCCCCCGCAAGAATGGCCTCAGTCTTCATGCTGCAGTCAGATACCGCCGTATGTATATGTAAGTCCGCCCGGTACATCAAACCGCCTCCTCTGTCTGAAAGCTGCCCTTTGAAATATTGTACACGCGGTCACAAAGTCCTTCCATGAACTCCAGATCGTGGAATATACCGATCATGGATGTTCCTTCTGCTTTTAGTTTCATCAGTAATTCTTTTACCAGAAGCTTTGTGCCGTTGTCCAGTGATGCCGTCGGTTCATCCAGCAATAAAAGCCTTGGTGTCTTTACCATGGCATGAGCCAGGTTCAGCCTCAGCTTCTCCCCGCCGGAAAACGTGTTGGGATAGATATCCCAGAGCGTCTCGCTCAGTTTAAAGTATCGCAGCATTTCTTCCGCTTTTTCTCTGGACTCTTCATAGGAAAAGCCTGCGTCCAGAGCGCCGTTGATCACGTGCTCCCGGGCTGTGGTGCGGGGAAGTATGCTCAGAAACTGCGATACATATCCGATTTCTACTTTCCGCAGATGAATGATTTTTCTTTCTTCCGCTCTTGCCAGATCCAGCCTGCCGTAGGAAAGTGAATCGTACATCACGCTTCCGGTGGTGACGGAATAGGTCCGGTAAATGCAGCGCAGAACCGTAGATTTACCGGCCCCTGATGTTCCCACGATTCCAATAAACCCACCTTTGTCCAGCGTAAAGCTGATGTCCCTGCAGCTCTTAATCTCCCTGCCCTGCTCATGCAGATAAAATTGTTTCGACAGTCCCTTTATTTCCAGTATATGCTCCATATATCCTCCTAATCCGCCACACGGTAACGGCATTCCATAATACATTCTCCATTCACAAATACCTGCTTCACTGCAGGTTTTCCCTCTTCTGCATCTACGATAAGCAGATCTGCTCTCTTTCCAATTTCCACAGACCCCAGCTCCTGATCCAGCCCCACAGCCTTGGCGGGATTGGCCGTCACATACTGCACTGCCTCCCAGAGAGGGATGCCGTGTTCCCTGTTCAGACAGAATACTGCCTGCAGCAGGGCCTGAGGGTAATAGTCAGATACAAGAATATTGGCGGCGCCTGCCCGAACTGCCTCCAGTGCGGACAAATTTCCGGAGTGGGATCCCCCCAGCAGTATATTCGGCGCCCCTAAAACGGTCTGAAGTCCTTGTTTCACTGCGGTCTCTGCCACTTCCAGCGTAATCGGAAATTCACTGATGGACACGCCCAGTTCCCGGTTCATGTCCAGCTTTTCTATAGTATCATCATCATGGCTCGCCACGGAGATCCCATGTTTTGCTGCTATCTCTGCCAGTTTCCTCAATTGTGGAAACGTCACTGTTTTTTTCTGCATTTCCCGCTGTACCAGTTCCTCAAATTCCTTCCCGGAAAGGCCCCTGCCCTCGTCTGGCTGATGTTTCCGGTAAATATCCAGATTTTTATACTGTCCCTGTCCCGGCGAATGATCCATGAAGGACAGCAGATCCACCAGGCCGCCTTCAAGCATGGCCGCCACCTCTTCATAGCAGTCCAGATTATCTATTTCATAGCGCAGATGATATCTATGCCGGATCAGCCTCCTCCTGTGCCGGTATTCTCCGATCAGCCCGGCCAGTTTCTTTACCTGGGAGGACTGTCTGATTTCTTTTACGTCCCAGGAACCGTCTCTGAACATGGATATAGAGTGAAACATTGTCGTGATACCGCAGACAGCCAGCACCCGCTCCGCTTCCCCCAGGGCCATTTCAAAATCCATGACCGCAGTACTGCGCGGCTGTATATATGTCTCAATCATATCGGAATGAATATCTATAATGCCCGGCATAATATAGGCTCCACCGGCATCATAGATTTCGCGGGAACCGGTTTTATCCGTATCCCCAGTTCGCCGGATGCCGGTGATCCTGTCGTTTTCTATCACCACATCATTGTCCTGCAGCATCTGATCCTCCAGGACAATGATTCCGTTTGTTATTATTTTCTGCATGTAATCTTCCTCATATTTTTCCAATTCAGCTGTTGCATATTTTATTCCTCTGTTACACAAATTCCATTTCATCTATTGCTTAATTCCCATTCCAGCTGTTTCATATTTCCCATTCCAGCTGTTTCATATTTCCCATTCTAGTTGTTACATAATTCCTATCCCGCCTGTTACAAAAGGGAATGGACCAGCTGCTGGGTATATGGCTGCTGCGGGTCATCCAGGATCTGATCGGTCAGCCCCTGCTCGATGATCTTTCCGTCCAGCATAACAATTGTTCTGTCTGCCAGCATGCGTATCACCGCCAGATCATGGGAAACCAGCATGATGGAAATGTGGAATTCCTGCCGGATTCTGCGGATCAGTTCCAGCACTTTTGCCTGCACGGACAGGTCCAGCCCCGTGGTGACTTCATCCAATAGGAGAATCGCCGGATTATTTGCCAGTGCCTTGGAGATCTGTACGCGCTGCTGCATGCCTCCGCTGAAATTTTTCGGCGGTTCCTTCTTCCTGGACTGCAGAATTTCCACAGCATCCAGCAGTTCCTCTACGCGGTCGTTCATCCCCGCAAAATTCCGCTGGCCGGCAGCTATCAGCTTCTCGGCAATATTGCCCGCGCCGGAGTAGTCCATCCGAAGGCCGAGCAGGGGATTCTGGTAAACCATTCCCATGATATGGTTTTTTATATACTTTTTCCTTTGCAGGCTCTGTTCGAAAATATCGGCCTCCCCATTCTCAAAATCGCGGAGATACCCTTTTCCCTCCGTTATATCAAAATCAAAATACAGACTTTTCATCAGTGTTGATTTTCCGGAACCTGACTCTCCTACGATTCCCAGTATTTCGCCCTCGTACAAAGTTATATGAATATCGCTGCATGCCCAGACGGTTTTACAACGGGGACAGGTGTTTTTGTCAAGTGCTCCTCCATTCCTGCAGTAATCACAGGTTTTTCCATAACGCACGGTCAGATTCTGAATATCCATTACGGGCTTTTCCATCATGCTCCACGCTCCCTTCTGCCACGGCAGAATCCGGTATCACTGCATTCGTATACCTTTTCTCCGGTGCTCTCATCTATGATCTCATCCAGATATACTCCCTGTGCACCGCACAGTCTGCATTGTTTTCCTTCAAAGTCTTCTGTTTTAAACGGAACATCCTCAAAACACATGGATACCACATCCGTATGCGGCGGGATGGCATAGATCTTCTTTTCCCGTCCTGCGCCGAACAGATACAGGGTATCGCTGTCATTCAGCTTCTGGTTGTCATACCTCGGGATGGGGCTGGGATTCATGACATAACGTTCCTCCACCATGACCGGGTATTCGGAACTGATGCTGATATCCCCGTACTGGGTCAGATCCTCAAAAAGGGAAAGCCACATACCGCTGTACTCTGCTTCCGCATGCATCTGTTTTGTCACAGATTCCCTCGGCTCTACCATACGCAGAGGTTCCGGCGTCGGCACCTGAAGGACCAGTATCTGGTCATTTCTCATGGGAACCTCCGGTATTCTGTGGCGGCTCTGAATGATACTGGCTTCTTCCGAATCCGTGGTGAGTTCCACCCCGGTGCATTCTTCCACCAGTTTTTTTATATTTACGGCATTGACACTGTCATCACTGCCCTGATCGATCACTTTCAATACATCCTCTTTTCCGATAATGGACAGAGTGATCTGAATCCCCCCCGTCCCCCAGCCCCTGCCAATGGGCAGCTCTCTGGAACCAAAAGGGACCTGGTAGCCGGGGATGGCCACTGCCTTCAATATGCTCCTTCTGATTTCACGCTTCGATCCCTCATCCAGAAAAGCAAAATTATAGTGCTTTGCATCAATCATTTATTCCTCCTCCTTTTCTCTGCAGAGGGGTCTGATCCCTCTGGTAGTCCGTATTCGTATTTTACATAACTCATTTGGCACTGCCTATCTAACTCTGTCCAGCTTTGATTGGAAGGTAACATAGTGCGGCAGCTTTAAATGGGAAATAAAGCCGCTCATTTCGAGACAATCGCCGTGGGTGAGAACAAATTCCTCATCCTGGGAGGGGGTGCTTCCCTCTGTTTCCAGTCCCGCATCTGCAATCGACATGGCAATGGCCTTGTTCTCATTTCTGCCGAAAATCAGGCCGTATCCTCCGGAAAGCGTCATCTTATCAAATTCCTCATCTGTTTCTGTGTGGGAGGGCACTAATGCTTCCACTTCGGTCACGAGGATTTCTCCGATACAGATCTCTTCTTCCTCATTCAGTGCATAGGGGATACATACTTCCACATATCCGCACCGCAGCTCGGACACGGTCGGATGCACAGCCCCATATCCGCGCATGGAGCTGTATGCCACTCCTCCCAGGAATCCTGCATCACTTCTCGCAAACGTCTGCAGCCTGGCGCTGCGCGGGGCAGGAAATGTGAGCAGGCTGCTGGTCACATCAAAAGGCGGGGTATTATCTTCCTCCGTATTCTCCAGAAGATTCTCTGCTTTTAAAAGATCTGTCACGCGGCTGCATCGGATATCGGCGCCGTCATCTGCCTCTGTTTTTTTTATTTGTTCCTGCACTTCCAGCGCTTTGTTATAATTTAAATGGTCTTCTTCTGTTACTTTCGTATTGTCTTCTATACTGCCTTCTATATTGTCTTCTATATTATCTTCCATAGTGTCTTCCATCAGTGAGAAGTCCAGAAGACGATGTGAATAATCGTATGTAGGCCCCAGTATCTGCCCTCCCGGGATATCTTTAAAGGCAGCTGAAATCCTCCGCAGAATCCGCATATCCCCAGTATCAATCGGCAGTGAATAGTAATTTCTCGGCAGGGTGGAACGGTAGGCCCGCAGTAAAAATACCGCTTCCTCCACACTCCCCTCGCACTGCATCAGCGCCAGCGCAGCATACTCTTCTGAGTAAAACCCGGCCTCGCTCATAATCTTATCTACTAACAGCGCCATATTTTCTTTTATACATGACACGCTGATATCTTCTTTGCCCTCTCTGAATATTTCCAGCAGTTTCAAGGACTGTTCAATTGCCTCTCTGCCGCCGGTAACTGCTACATAAGCCATATGTCTGCCTCCTATTATTTTCTTGCGTACTCTTCTTTTTATATCAGCCTGCACAGCCTCGGAACGCCCATCATGTTTCCGGTAAGATCCGCAAATACCAGATCCACCCCAAGCGGATATTCAATCTGCAGGCTCTGACGCAGGGCGGTGACTTTTTTTATATAGGGACATACATGGACAGTAAGTCTGTCTTTTATGCCGGGACCCTCCAGTGTCATGGAGTCTCTGCCTGCCAGCTCCGTACACTGCAAAAACACCGTAGCTGACTGCTGGGGATCGGCATACGTCCCGTGTTTTATATGTTTCAAAATCTGTTCCATGGAACCGTAATTCATCTCGGAGGAAAGAAAGATATAGTCTGCCTTATCCAGATCCGTCTCATGGCACAGTGTCAGGCTGTGTAAATCCGCAGAAAGAACCGGATTCTTTTCCACATACATTGTTTCCTCATTATCCAGCAATGTACACCCCAGCGCCATCAAAGCCTGGTGGCTGCCTGCAAATTTACCGGCCTGTTTTCTAATACTGCCGATTGTTCCCGGGTTAGCCAGAACATGGAGCAGTTCTCTGAATACCTTCTGTCCGTCAAATACAAAATCAAACTCATATGCAAGTTTTAATTGCTTCACCATTTTTTATTCTCCCATTACATTGAAATTAACCTTGGATTTTCTAAGCGCACGATTTAACTTTGCCCGTTCGGCCGCCTGCTGTCTGCCAAGCTTTTGAATCTGCCCGAGTACCTGCTCCTTCTCCGCCTCTTTATCCGGCAGATTCAGAAACCCGTCAATGACAGCTGCCGCCGTCACCTTGTCAAAATCATCCCCTGCAAGTACCGCCGCGCCTTTGGCACTATCCACCAGCACCATACATTCTGATGCAAGCACTTCACCGAGATAGAACAGGGACTTTTTAACAGATTCCCTGGCTTTTACCATCACAAGTGTTTTCTGCGGCGGCTTCATAATCTGAATCTCACAGCTTTCTTGAATCGCCGCGGCAATTTCAATAATTTCCTTCTGGGAAGCTCCTGCCAGAATTACGGATATCTCCCGTTTCGTCATAACAATTCCTCCTGATCTGCCTTTGTATAAGTTCTCATATTTTGCTGCTATTCACGGCCTGTGGGGCGTGCATCGCAACCATATTTTGCTTCTCTGAGCATCTTATGGGAGGAATGTAAAGTTGCCAACTGGGTTGCGTAAACTCTTCGTAAAGTTGTCTGAATATTATTGTAAGCATAAGATAGTGTTGCTATAATCGAGGGGAAAACAGGCAGAAGAGCATGGGGGTCAGAC
>OBZW01000566.1_pt1 | contig 20397 bp, 12 predicted proteins | sample 1477021 | NCBI WGS metagenome assembly OBZW01 (sample SAMEA2580262, study PRJEB22360) | human gut metagenome | biome: human gut; feature: human-associated habitat; material: faeces | place: Denmark | collected 2008/2010
ACCGCTGACTAAGCCACTCATCCAAGGAACCAGTACATTTTAAACAACCATTCCGGTTTTGCGAGTGCAAAGAAAGATAATATATTTGGAATATGCAAATCTTTTTCTTCCTTTTTGTTTTGGCCCTTTCATGTAAAGCTTTTTATGATTGTCAAAATGAAATCACTACCCCATCAAAATCGGATTACTACCCCATGTTTTTGGAATTAGTACTGCGGGTAATATTTTTTAACGTTTCAAAAAGTACAGTATTGCCTCTGTAAAGGTGTCAAAAAGATATAAGGGCAAAGCGGAAGGGGGGGCGGTTGGTTCCACAGGAAAAGCCTAGGGTTTGGAGATATTAGGAAAAAGAAGTTACTTTGTCATCTGTTAGCATAAACAATAAGGTAATGACATATATTGAAACTGAAATTCCCGGCGTGTGGATCATTGAACCGAAAGTTTTTAAAGATGCACGCGGTTATTTTATGGAGGCTTGGAAGAAGGCTGAGTTTGAAGAGCATATCGGCAAAGTGGAATTTGTGCAGGATAACGAGTCTTGTTCGTCGAAAGGCGTGTTGCGAGGTTTGCATTACCAACTGGCTCCTTACTCGCAGTCCAAGTTGGTACGTGTGATAAAAGGATGTGTGTTGGATGTGGCTGTCGATCTGCGCAAAGGTTCTCCGACATTTGGGAAGTATGTTGCCGTAGAGTTGTCGGACGAGAATAAACGTCAGTTTTTTATCCCGCAAGGATTTGCTCACGGTTTCCACGTCTTGAGCGAGGAGGCTGTTTTTACTTATAAGGTCGATAATCCTTATACGCCTACCCATGAACGCGGATTGCGTTTTGATGATCCTGTAGTCGGTGTGGATTGGAAGATCATGGACCTGTCTATTCTCAACTTGTCGGATAAAGACAGGAACGCCCCCTTGTTGCAAGATGCAGAAATAAACTTTAAATATTAACCCCTTTTTTTCATTCTTTCATTCTTTAATTATTAATTCCTAATTATCCATTTATGAAGACTTATTTGGTTACTGGAGCCGCCGGTTTTATAGGCGCGAACTTTATTAAATATATGTTAGCGAAATATCCGGAAATAAAGATCGTAGTGCTGGATCTGCTGACCTACGCAGGTAATCTCGGAACGATTGCCGAAGACATCGACGGGGAGCGTTGCGAGTTTGTAAAAGGTGATATCTGCGACCGTGCGTTGACGGACGGGCTCTTTGCCAAATACCAGTTCGATTATGTCGTTAACTTTGCAGCGGAAAGCCATGTGGACCGCAGTATCGAAAATCCACAGCTTTTCTTGGTAACGAATATATTAGGTACTCAAAACCTGCTCGATTCCGCTCGTAAAGCGTGGGTGACGGGAAAAACGGCTACCGGTTATCCCGAGTGGCGCGAAGGAGTCCGCTTCCACCAAGTATCTACTGACGAGGTGTATGGTAGTCTGGGTGCTGAAGGCTATTTCCATGAAACGACTCCGTTGGATCCGCGCAGTCCGTATAGTGCATCCAAAACGAGTGCCGACCTGTTTGTACAGGCTTACTCCGAAACTTATAAGATGCCGGTCAGCATCACCCGCTGTTCTAACAATTACGGTCCGTATCACTTTCCAGAAAAGCTGATACCGCTGATTATTAAAAATATCCTCGAAGGCAAGCCGCTTCCGGTTTATGGTGACGGGACAAATGTACGTGACTGGCTGTACGTGGAAGATCATTGCAAGGCTATCGACCTGGTGATCCATAAGGGACGGGCAGGAGAGGTCTATAACGTAGGCGGGCATAACGAAAAGCAGAATATAGAGATCGTGAAGCTGACGATCAGCACCATCCACCGATTAATGACGGAACAACCCGAATATCGCCAAGTTCTGAAGAAAAAAGAGATGGGTGCGGACGGGCAGATTTCCATCGACTGGATCAACGAAAGCTTGATTACTTTTGTAAAAGACCGTTTGGGCCATGACCAGCGTTATGCCATCGATCCGACAAAGATCACAAACGAATTAGGCTGGACACCCGAGACTTCTTTCGAGATCGGTATTGTCAAAACGATCCGCTGGTATCTGGATAACCAGAAATGGGTAGAAGATATCACAGGGGGAGATTATATGAAATATTACGAGCAGATGTACGGGAACCGTTAAGGTTCCCTTCTCTCCGCTGCCCTTACCAGAGCTAAGTTTTTCCCCAACTCCGGTGCCGCTTCTTCGATCTGTTTGCGTACTGCGTCGCGAATATCTTTCCGGATGTTCTTGCGTGTGCTGTCCAGTTCCGCTTGCTTAGCCGGTTTGAATATATCCTTGTATTTACATTTCGTGATCTTATACTTGAAATCATCCAAGTTACCGGTGATGTCGATTCCCAGCTTGAAAGGAACGGGCGATTTGAGGACTGATAGATGGTAATTGAACGTCATATCCAGATTATGCGTTCCACCAACAGCCACTTTATAGCGATCCATCTCCACCAAGAATGGGAAAACTTCAATTTTATTGTCTTTGATGGCAAGGTCCACCGAGATACTGTCTATCATATTCCGCTTCTTGTTTTTGAACATCAGCGTCTTCGATATCTCGGTAAATGTCTCTCCATCGAGCAGCACCATATTGTCCCCGTGCAGATAGCAAGACGAGTTAATGGACGGCATAATGAGAGACATGGTCGAATCCATTCTGCAAGTAGCCGTGACTTGGCAATCCAAGACACCTTCGAACGAACGGAGCATCGGGACTAATGTGTCGATGGAAGGGAAGAGGGCGATCAGCTTCTCCACCTTCACATCTTCCATGTCGAGGTCTAAACCGGCGGTCGCCTCCTGTCCGTCCTTAGCCCGGTAGACCATTGTCAGGTTCCCATTCCCCATATTGGATTGTATATTGAGCTTGCTCAGGTTGATACTCTGGTCGCGCAGGACAATCTCTCCGACCACGTTTTCTAATTCCAGGTCTTTAAAATCGATACGTTTCGCGTTCGTATGGAGAGCCATGTCGAGAAAGGCCGGAAGAACGAATAATTGGCTGGTCGTGTCGATTTCCGTTTGCGTGATACTATCTTGCAGCGATTCGGTATTGAGCTGTGCGATATTTTCATCACTGAGCATCAGCAAGTCCGAACTTTCCGCATATTGCATGCCGCTGTTGATCGCCTGCATCAACTGGTTACAATCGATGTAGTCCGAATTTAGATTGAAATCTCCTTTCAATTTTCCTCCGCGAAGCATTGCCCTCCGGATCTGGCTGATCTCGCCGTTAAGGGTGAAATTGCTCTTGCCGAGATGTAGGCGGGCATCTGTCAGTGTGATGTCGTTTGTGTTGAACTTCATCGTCGTCGGCTCCATCCACATCGGGAGCGGGAACATGCGGCTGAACCCGCGCATTTGTTTGAAAGAGAGACTGCCCCGTGCTTCCCATTTGCGAAGGAATTGACCTTCTGTTTCGGTACTGTCGCCGGTGGCGGTTTTCCCGGCCATGTTCTTCCGTCTTTCTGCCAGACGCGCCCGTTGTTCGTCGGTCAGTGTGCGCCGTTGCCGGTTTGCCATCTGCTGGCGCCGTGCATCCCGATAGGGAAGGGCTTCGATCGTAAACGAACTTTCCGTCAGGGAGAGTCCTGTTCGTAAAGGTACACTGATGTATTTCAGCGTGTCGATTGAAATGACGGCGGCAGCTGTCGGGGTTAATTTGTCGGATGCAGACGGTTTGATGCCACCTTTCAGTTCGGAACGTCCGGCCACGATCCAGACGGAATCGGCTGTGCGGGTCCTCAGATGGCCGAAAGCCAACCGTCCGGTCATCGGTATGACAGCTGTTGTGTCGATAACAGGCGATGTCTGGGCAAGCATCTCCAATTTGCTTATATTCGTGCTGATTTCATCTTTATATCGGATGTTCAGACTGTCTATTCCCATCGTCATTCGCATCAGGTTTTGCGATTCGATGTAGAGGCTTTTCTGGTGTGTCGTGTCGATTGCCAGATAGGCACCGGAAATGAAAATATCCATGCCGAGCGGCTGGCTGAACGCTTTCAGTTTGTCAATATTGAGTTTTCCTGAACTGTGTATCTTTCCGAACCGGCTTTCGACAAGATCATTCACGGTAAAGGTGGTCGACAGATCTGCATCCATTACGCCTTCCACCAACAACGTGTCCGGATTAAGGAATTCTTGCCCCAACCGGGTAAAGTCCACCTTTCCTTTCATCCCGGCCCGGACGGATGGGTTCTTGAACAGGTTGGTCACTTTGGCCTGCATATCCAATGAAGTGTTGAGCCCTTTCATCGTGAGTTGTTCGAGCGAGACGAAGGAAGAATCCGGAAAAGGTCCGTTCAGATGGATATCCAGGTCCATTTCCAGTGTGTCGATACCTTGTTTGATATCCTTGATATGATAGGAGCCGTTTTCTATTTTGCAACACAGGTTCACATTAGGTATGATACTGTCTCCCAAGAAGCCGTGAATACTTCCTTCCACGAGGATCGAACCTTCCGCCAGTGTCTTGTCGCGATTCTGAAAATACGCATCGGGTATGAATTTCAGCAGATCGTTCATGTCCGAGATTTTCAATCCCATGTCCATATCGATATGGGTGCGCTGGTCTTCCGGGAAGTGGCGTATCGCTCCATCGGCGGTGAAAGGTAGATTGTTGACCATCAATTCTGCATCTTTCAAAGTGATCGAATTGTAGTGTTCGGCAAGCACTAATCTACTTTTGAGACGAAGCGACAGGTCGTTTTTCAAAGTATAAGTAGGGTTGCTGAATAAAAGGGATGAACACCCCGTTTCAAAATCGAGCGTATTGGCTCCTCCCGCCAATGAGCCGTCGAGGCGTACGAAGAAGCCCCCGATTTCGGTAAAAAGGTCTGTCTGGCGGTCGTCATACGTGAAATGTCCTCCGTAGATGCGTACCTTTTGCAAGTCGATAGGAGGCAAGGGCTTTTTACCTGCATTGGCCTCTGTCGAATCCGTCTCACTTTCGTAGATATCCCAGTTCGCATGTCCGTCCTTATTGACGAATCCATAGAAACGTGGGTTCTCAATGGAAAAGTCCTTGATAGTGATCTTACCGCCGAAAAGGTAATCGAGCGGTTGCAGGGACAGGGTGGCCCGGCTGAAAGCAAGCAGTGAATCGGAAGGAATTGCCAGTTCCTCTTCATGGGCGGTCGAATCTTCGGCTGCGTGCGAGATCAGGTGGCCGTTCGTCAGCTTCACACCTAAATAAGGATAGGTTTCGAAATAGGTCAGTTCCACCCGTTCGCAATCCAAATGTGCATCGATGAACTTATTTGCCTGCTCGATAACCAGCGGTGTCAGTTTCTCCGGAGGCAGTACTCCCCAGTTCAGAATGCTGAACCCGATAGCCGGGAGTATGAATATCAGGGTAACAACAGCCAGGACGATGATTGTCAGTATTTTCTTTTTTCTTTTCATTGTTATTCTTTCGGACCGTATTTTATGAAGTTTCGAAACACACAAATGTATATATAAATTGCAAGAAGGACAATATTTCGGGAATATTATACCGAAAGTCGCATTTCTCGAAATAAAAGAAACTTTATAGTATATTTGTTTGCACTCTCATAATTTTGCTTGTTATAAAAGGAAGTTTATTAACATACAAAGACTATATGATATGGGAGAAAATTATAGGCTGATCAAAAAGAGAAAAATCCTTACGTTGGAGGATTATGTAGATGAACGTGTACGGAATAAACGTTCTCTTGGAAAGTACAGCACGGCCGATCTCTATCAGGCGGCAGGCTATCATTTCCGGAATTTCTATGGAAAAGAAGATTGCCGTTTGTCGGATTTGAATCCGACCTTAGTAGCTGACTTCGTCCATTACCTGCAAAGCCTCCGGCTGAAGACGAATACGATCAACAGCTATCTGAGCAGTTTGCGGGCCATATTCAATGCCGCTTTGCAAAGCCGTATCGTCAAAGTAAAGGAACATCCTTTTTCCGGCCTGAAGTTGAAACGTGAACTGACGGCCAAACGGGCGGTTTCAGTGGAGTTTGTCAAAAAAATGGCTGCAATGGATTTTACTGAAGATCCGAGGCTGGATCTGGCAGCCGATCTTTCACTTTTCAGTTTCATGGCTTACGGGATGCCCTTTATCGACATCGTACACCTGAAAAAGGAGAATATCGACGGAGACGAAATCATCTATAACCGCCACAAAACAGGCGTCCAAATCCGTATCAAGATAACGATCGGGATGCAGATTTTGATCGATAAGCATAAAAACAAAGGTTCCTATCTGTTCCCCGTGCTGACCGACTATACCGGTTATCATGGTTACAAGTCCTTGTTGGCCGTGCATAACGAGTCGCTGAAAAAGATCGGCCGGCTATTGCATGTCCCTGTGAAGCTGACCTCCTACGTCATGCGTCATACTTGGGCTTCGGAAGCTTTGCGCTGCAATATCCCGATCACGGTTATCAGCCAGGCGATGGGACACACGTCGGAAAAAACAACCCGCATTTATCTGGGGCAATTGGATGCTTCGGTGTTAAATAAAGCGAACAAACAGATAACCGGCATATTGGATGTTTTTTTTCAGAAAAGAGAGTGAACTTATTTATGAAATAAGTAAGAATTAGGTATATCTTATTTATGAAATAAGTGAAAAAGCCCGAAAAACCATTTGCTGTATCAGGTCTTTTCTTTATCTAATAAAGTCTCTTACGAGCTAATTTTTCATTTCTTCCGTACAAAGGAAGCGTATACATTTTAGAAAAACAAGATATTTTCTGTTTTTTTGTTTGAATTGTTGGTTTTCATCTCTGTCATTGGAGGCCGACAGGTGATTTATTGTGTTTTTTTATCTATCCGGACCATTTATCCGCCCATTTAGAATTTATAAGGCAGTACCTCTCCAGGCCAGCCATTAATTTAACAATCGTTGTCATTGCCGATGTTCTTTTCTTTCGGCTTTAACCGGATTTCAAATTTGCATGTCTGCCCTTTCCATGGCTTTAAAGGAGGTTTTATTTAATAAAATAATCTATGATAATTAAGGATTATTTTCAACCTCAAAAACGACATTATCTTATTTCATAAATAAGTTCATATTCTTTGATATCTACATTCGGACTATTGCCCCCATGTAACTGATGAAAAAAATATAATTCTATGAATAGAAAAGATATTGAAAAAATTACAGCCGCCAGACTCGGAGTCCCGGTAACAACGGTAGAACCCTTTGTCCAGGCTTTTTTAGAGACAGTCTCCGATTGCCTGATGTACGGACACCATGTGACCATACAACGGTTCGGTTCCTTCAGACCCTGGGAACAAACCAGCCGTCCCGTCCGCAACCCGCGGACAGGTGAACCCTGTATGCTCGAACCCCGCACCTCCGTGAAGTTCAACCCCGGAAAAACGCTGTTCGAAAAGATGAACACCGACCTTGTGGACAAACAACAGGAGTGACCGATCGAATTTATTAACAACTTAGATACAATCCAAATGAAAGTGAAGAAGCTTTTTTTTGCGGCGTTGCTGCTCTGCGTTTCGCTTTGCACCTATGCCCAAACCGAGATCGGCAAGGGGAAAGCTCCTGTCGTCGGGCTTAAGACAAACCTCCCTTATTGGGGGACGGCAACATTTAATGCCGGACTGGAATTCCGCCTCGCCAAAAAGTGGTCATTGGATATTGAAGCCGGATTTAACCCGTTCGACGGAAAGAATGACGACGGGACCTACGACCGGTCCCTCAAACACCTGCGCATCCAACCGGAACTGCGCTATTGGTTCGGCGAAGCCAACAACGGCCATTTCCTCGGCCTCCACGTCCCGTACTATTTATATAATGTAGCGGACGTCAAGCTGATCGGCCTCGAAGACGAACGCCGCGAAGGCTGGGGCGCCGGCGTAGGCCTGAGCTACGGCTACCAGTGGATGCTCTCGAAGCACTGGAGCATGGAGGCGACCGTCGGGGTAGGGTACATCTACTTCGAATACGACCGCTACCCCTGCACCGACTGCGGCAACCGCGAGACGGGCCGCCACAAAAACTATTTCGGTCCCACGCAGGCCGCATTGAACTTCATTTATCTATTCTAACAGTAAACGCATGAAACGTATGATGAAAAAGACTATAGGCAGTATGCTGATGGGGTTGTGCGCAGCCTCGTCCCTCAATGCGCAGTCGCCCGTCACGGTCGAACGGCAGTCCGTGCAGCGTTCCGGTTCCGACCTGGTCGTGAATATGCGCGTCGACATCAGTAATATGGAATTGGGGCGCAACCGCACGGTGGTCTGCACGCCCCTGCTCGAAAAAGGCGACAGCCTGCTGGCCTTGCCGCCGGTGGTGGTGAACGGGCGTACGCGCCAGATCGCCTACGAACGCCGCGACGGGGCCGCCCTCGTGCAGCCCGGCGAAGTGGTGGTACGGCGCAAGAACCGGACGGAGCAGAAGGTGGACTACTTAGTGAAAGTGCCCTTCCGCGCGTGGATGAACCGGGCGGATGTGTCGATGGTGACCGATCTCTGCGGCTGCGGGTGGAAGGCGCTCCAGAATGACAAATCCCATCTCTTTGCCGTCAACCTCGAGGTGCCCGTCGTGAAACCGGTGCTCGCCTTCCTGGCTCCTGCCGCCGAAGAGGTGAAACGGCGTGCCTTGAACGGGCAAGCCTACCTGGATTTCCCTGTAAACAGCATCGTGATCCGCCCCGACTACCGCAAGAACCCCGGCGAACTGGCTGCCATCCGCAGCACGATCGAAGCTGTCAAGGAGAATAAGAACGCGACCATCACCCACGTCTCCATCAAAGGCTTCGCTTCGCCCGAAGGCGCCTACGCCAACAACGAACGCCTGGCGGAAGGACGTGCCGAAGCCCTGCTCGGCTACGTAAAGGAGTTGTATGATTTCAGCGGCGTGCCCTGCGACGTGGCCTCCGAGCCGGAAGACTGGCAAGGATTGGAAACGCGCCTCGCCGCCTCTGACATCGAAGGCCGTGAAGAGGCCCTCGCCATCATCCGTGCCGACAGCTTCGAGGGGCCCCGCCCGCCACCCGGGCCGACGAGCCCGCCGACCCCGACGCCCGCGAATGGAAACTGAAGCAACTGCCTGCCTACCGGCAGATTCTGGCCGATATCTATCCCGCCCTGCGCCGTTCGGACTATGTGGTGGAATACAACATCCGCAACTTCACCCTCGAAGAAGCCCGCGACATCATCTACCGTGACCCCTCGCAACTGAGCCTCGAAGAGATGCACCGCGTCGCGCTCAGCTACCCGTCCGGAAGCGACGAATATAAGGAGGTGTTCGAGATCGCTGTCCGCATGTATCCCGACGACCCCGTCTCGAACCTCAACGCCGCCAACATCGCCCTGCAAAACCGCCAGGCCGACAAGGCCCGCCGCTACCTCGCCAAAGCCGCCCCCTCCCCGCAGAAGGAGCTTGCCGAAGCGATCCTCCTCATGCTCGCCGAACAGTGGGACGAAGCCGAAACGGCCCTCAGCCGCCTTGCCGCAAAGCCGGTGCATCTCTAAGCCAAAACGCCCCTCCCCCGCCGTGCCGAAAAGCGGGAAGGGGCGAAAGCCGCAGCTGCCAACCTGGAGATGGTCAAGCAGATGAAGGAATAAGAAAATCATTTTAATAAACAATCTTTTTTACTAATTCTAAAAACAAACAGAAATGAAAATGAAAAGTACATTATGGGCACTCGCCTTCGCTTGCGCGGCGGTGTCTTGTTCGGACGATTTCGAGGATCCGAACAAAGGGGGCGAAGGCCCCGGTACCGAAGGTAATGGTGCCAAAGCCATGATGAATGTGACGATCAGCACGGATGCCGTGACAAAGGCCATGACGAAAGCCTCTGATGATCCGGAAAAAGGGGATGGGAATGAAGAAGGCTCTCTTGATGAATCAAAAGTCACGAACCTCAATGTTTTCTTATTTGAAGCAACAGGCTACACAGACGATGACAACAAATTTTATAAAGACAACGCTATTGTGGCAAAAGGGTTCGCTAATATAGACAATACAGAAGATAGTGACCACCCTACTGACCATCAATATCAAGCATCTGTAGAAATAGAATTTAGCAAGGATGAGTATGCGGCTTCCGGTTTTGCAGGTAAAACATTTGGTGTTATTGCTGTAGTAAATACAGGTAATATACTGAATAAATTTGACTTAACAAAAGAGGATGATCCGGTAACTATTTCTGATTTGGCTAACTGCCTTGAAACAACGATTTATAACACGACTAATAACAATGATTTCAGAATGTCTTCCCATATGCTGAAAGACGAGAAGGGATGTTGTGAATCATATGTGACGTTCCCTGCTAATACAGATGCTCAGGATATTCCTACAGCTACTGTATTCGTTGAACGTTTGGCGGCCAAAATCCGGATTGCCCCTCATGTTGATGTTGCAAACTTTACTTATTCCGTTGGTGCAGACAGAATTCGATTAGACAGTGTTGCCATCATCAACCAATTGACTTCCGGCTCTTATTTGTTGAAACGTGCCACTAAAGAGAAGGCAGCTGAGCTAACAGATAATAGTGCAGACAGTATATTGATAGATGAAGATTATGCAGGTAGCGGTGCTACGGCTACAGCTAATTTCGTACTTGATCCTTGGACGTATGGCAAACTACAGGCAAATGTATTCAAGGATGACGGTACAGGAACTATGCCAACTTATCAGTATGGAGCAGATCCTGCGGTTTCATTAGCATATGGAAATGCATTCAATGGTAGGGCTGATTATACAGCATTATTCAATGCCATCAAAGCTACATCAAAAGAAGATGAAAAGTTTAAGGCATTGTATCAAGAACAAACAGCTCTTACTGACAACGTCTTGTTGGCTTACACAATGGAAAATACGACTAATGTTGCAAACTCCAAGAAAGGTTTCTCTACAGGTGCATTATTTAAAGCTACTTATTTTGCAGCTGAAGTAATGGAAATACAAGGGGATGGTATGAGTGTGGAACCTGTAAAGACATCATTCGGAAATCTTGCCACTTCTGCTGTTACAGATGATGCTCCTACTTTCTATACCTACGGTGTAACAGAGATGAAATTTGCCGGATTGAAGGATATCTTTGCTTACAAACTGGCTCAACAGGTTACGAGTACCAGTAATGTGGAGGGTTACTATTTCTATAAGGACCTTGCTGGGTATTATGGTGACTCAGACTCTAAATCTTGCGCTTTCGACACAGTAAAAGTTGCAAGTTTCAAAGCCTCTAAAACGTATGCGGAAATAGGTACGAGTTTGAATGACCCGTTCGGTTATTTGGAATATCTGAAAGGGCATTTGGATAAAGTAACTGCCCCAAATGCTAATGACCGACTTGAAGATGCTGTAGAATACGGCGATGATGGTATTACTACTGATATTCCATTGAAAAACTTCGATGAATATGTAGCAGCCTTAGATGATGCTGTTAAATACGAATCAGTTAAGGCTTATGAAAATGGAACATGCTATTACCTGTATTGGATCCGCCATGAGAATAATGGTATAAACAGTTTGATGGGACCGATGGAATTTGCTATCGTCCGCAATAACATCTACGATCTGTCTGTTAAAGAAATCTCTGGTTTGGGATTGTCGGGTGTAGATGTACCGGATCCTAAAGATGACGATGAAGACGGTACAGCCAAGATGAATGTTGTTGTCAAGGTTCGCAACTGGGTAGTCCGTAAAAATGCTGACATCATCCTCTAATAACACTCTCTTTTTTTAATAAAACAGCCCCCAGCGTCCCCGTTCGCTGGGACGGGGCGTGAAGGGGCTGTTCTGATTTCTTTACCAAATTATCTTTGGCAGAAAACAAAATATAGTATAACTGAATATGAGAAATATATCTACAATATTGACAAAAACAATCGGTGCGATGATGCTGGCCGGTATGACCGCGTGCGACTACTTCGCCGACGATTCGCTTCAGCCTTGCGAATACCGCGTGCATTTCGTCTACGATTATAATATGAAATTTGCCGATGCTTTCCAGCGTGAGGTCGATCAGGCCACATTGTTTATCTGCGACAACAAGGGTAATTACATCATGCGGCGTGATATCGAAGGCGCAGAGCTGAAAGCCAACAACATAAAGCTGGACCTCGAGCCGGGTACCTACTACGCCGTCACCTGGGCCGGCCTCGACGAACAATCCTATGACGGGCCCGCACCCGTAGCCGGAACGACCACCCTCCAGGAACTCCGCCTCCGCACCCTGCGCGAGGCCGACGCGACACAACCGGGCGAACTCACGCCCCTCTGGCACAGCCTCGACACCCTCGTCGTCACGCGCAGCAAGCATGAAGACAAGCAAGTCTCGCTGGCCAAAAACACCAACAAGCTGCGCTTCGTCCTCCAGGACACCGACGGCAACTGCATGGACGTCCGCGACTTCACCTTCGAGATCAAGGCCGACAACGGCTATATGGACCACGACAACAGCCTGATGGACGATCCCGTGATCACCTACCTCCCTTATATGACCAAAAACGTCAACATAGCCGAAGGCGACAGCATCATGGGCAAACCCGCCATGCAAACCGTCGCCGTTGCCGAAATGAACACCATGCGCCTGATGGCGGGCGAAAACTACCGCCTCATCGTGCGCCACAAGAACTGGGAAAAGGACGTCCTCAACATCAACCTCAACAACTACCTCCTCCTCACCCAGATGGAGGGACACGACATCAGCGCACAGGAATACCTCGACCGCCAGGACGAATATTCCATCGTCTTCTTCCTGACCCCGACCTACTGCCCGGATTGTCCCGATCCCGATCCCGACCCGGACCCCGATCCTGATCCTGACCCCGATCCAGATCCCGACCCCGACCCGGTCATCCCCGATCCGGAAATCCCGATCGTGAATTACACCTGCCTGAAAGTCCAGGTCAAAGACTGGGTGATCCGCATCAACGATGCCGGCCTGTAAAAAAGTGAACTACAAAAAAGTGAACTACAAAAACAGAAAAATATGAAAAACAAACTATATAAAACCGCAAAAGCAGTAGCGCCCTCACTACTGCTCTTGCTCTTTCTGCTCCCCGCCTGCTCCGACGAAAGCAGCAACACCCCCGACATCCCCGAAACGAAGTACGCCAAACTGACGATCACGCTGGGGAGCGCGGATAGTGCGGAGCCGAGTTATACGAAGGCGATGGGGGATAATGATATTTTTAATACCGATTCAGCCGATCTCGCTCATGAACATTTTATAAAAGACTGGTGGATCGTGGTGATGAAATTGAACAACAGCTCTTTTAGCGTGGATAGCATCATTTCGAATACGACAGCGAATAACGTTGATGATGATTCGGAAACGGAAGTCGGCATGGATCTGATTATCGGAGAGACGTATAAGTTCTATGCGTTTACCAATCTGGATGGCTTGGTAACTACTGATAAAGACGAGGTCCTGAATGGTTTAAAGGGAAAGTCGGAAGCGGATATGCTGAATTTAGCCGTTACCATGCAGGAGATGGATAAATATGTGAAAGATGCCACTCATACTACTCCTGCCGAAATCCCGATGAGCAGTTATGGATACACTCATGTAATCACTGATGATCCAAACAAGAATCAATTGTCTATTTGCTTATTCCGCCTGTTAGGCAAAGTGAGTATTGACGTTACGAATGGAACAGGCAAGGAGGTTACGCTTAATAAGATAACGATGGGCAAGTTCCGTACCACAGGCCAGATATTCTTGTTCCCGTATGACGCGACAACTAATTTGGGGTATGAAAAAGGAAATCTGTTTGTTGGGAAGGGACAAGGAGATGAATACAAATTGCAATCCCCAGACTTCCCTAATGAGAATGATGCAGATGAAAGGACAAAAGGAAAGGATAAAGAGTTTGAACTGAATCAGTCTTTAGCCAGTAATGCTGACAAACCTTATAATTATTCTTTCTATATCAATGAAACCTCGTATAAGAACCAGGAGACGAACGCGAGCGACATGACAATCGCCCTTGATGTTTCAGGTGTAGAAAAAGACCTGGCACCGAAGAATACGAAGTTCTACTTCGTCCGCCGCAACGACTTGCTGAAGATCCCGGTGCTGATCTCCGATGCCAGCACCAATGTCACCGTTTCACAAAAGCATATGCCGATTGGCGGATTACCTATCCAGCTAACCTTCCCTGACGGTGCCATTATTTCCGACCAGACGGTTCATCTGGATCATGCCGGCGAGGTAAAGATAGGTTATGAGTTGAAAATGGTGAACAATGCTACCGATTGGAGCTTGAAATATTATGAGAGTACATTCCAAACCGGCAAGCAGTTCTGTTGTGCCCAGGTTGAAGACAATAAGAAATATGACAATGGCGAGGGTTTGATCTTAGAGGGGGATACTATCACCGTAGGCACAGATGCAGATACTAAAATGTGGACTAAATTGCCGTGGCTTGGTACAGAGCAAAATCCTGTATATGGCTACAAACTGACTCCCGACAAAGTGACCGTCGATGGTACAGAAAAAGACAGTCCGACCTCCGGCTGCTTCACCATCCGTGTACAGGAAGTAGCATCCGGCACGGCCAAAATCAAGCTGACTTTGGTCGCCACAAAAGACAATAACGAAGTTATATTACCCTATACATTAACAATAAAGTTCGGAAAGAAGGGAGGTAACGCATGATGAGACGCTATACATTATATAATATATACAAGGCAACCCGCACTTTACTGCTGGCCGCAGGTCTGCTGCTGGCGGGCAGGGGCGTGGCTTGGGGACAAGAGGACCGAATAAATGAGGATGTTACCCCTAATTCTGAAATTACAGAGATATTATATGTTGTACCTGGTGAGCCAAAGACAATAGAATTCCAAACAAATGATGCTTCCGATAAACTGGATGGTTATATCAGATGGTATGTGGAATCAGCCGATGGAACAAGAAGTATAACTGGATTAACTGAAAAAAATGAATTTGATGAATATTCTAATGGTCTTGCTTGGTATAGGAGTACAACAGATCACGAAGACTACCCTAAGAATGCATGTTCTATAACATGTAAGTTTGCAAAAGATCAGATAGAAAAGGGTATAACTCTTGTTTATGATGCAAGCTCGGCGAGTGCGGATAGGGAACAACGGGGAACAGGAAGAGATCAATATTGGTTTTTAACCCCTCATTCTATCGGTGTACGCCATAAATACATCATAAAAAATGCGAGTGAAAGATCGGAAGCTTTAAAAGCGGCAAAGGATTCTCTTGTGAAGATAGGGGGCAGTAATATATCCTCAGACATTAGTACTCTATTAAAAGCACCCAATAAGTCGGCATGTGTATTACATACTTATACGATACATACCCCGATACAAAACGGTACGAACTATAGGTTGCCAGAAAGGTTGGATAATTATTATATGGGTACAACTCCTCAAGTTGCTCAACATGTAAGATGGACGATGTATGGGGAAAAGGGTGACCAATTGGCTCAAGAGGAGAACGAAGCTAATATTTTATCTTATACATTTGATATAACGGATATGAATACAACAGTCTCACACAAGCGTTATATTTTGACTGAGGTATCTGCCGATAACAGTACGTGGTATCCGGTTTCTCTTTTGAATATTATATTGGAGCCGTTCTCATTGCCTCTGACGGAAAGTGAGCTGGATGGCTTTAGAAGTAATCCGAATTATAAAGATCGTTTTGAGGATAGTTTGCTGGTCGACGGTCGGTATGAACTGCTGGAGAATATATCTTTTGAAGAACAGGATGAAATATTGTCTAAAGACGCCTTGATTGATAATCCTTCTTTAAATTACAGACAAACTCCATTAATTGCCGACTCTTATTATGCTTTTGCTGCTCCTCAAACATATGCTGATAAGAGGGATAATAGATTGTCGGTAGGACGTGGAGAATATGCGTTGTATAGAACGTTGAACTATACTGATATATCAAGGCGAGGCGTTAACTACTCTGGTGGTGAGTATATAGATTATTTCCCAATAGACGGATATAATATAGCCGTTGTAGACCGATTGAATGAAACGACAAATAGAGATGAGTTTGGCTATTTTATGTATTTGGATGCTGCGGATGAACCGGGTGTCATCACAAAAATCCCGGTGGAGAATTTATGTGCTAATACTTCTTTGATCGTAAGCGCATGGATTTGTGACTTGGCACATAAGAATGGTACTAATCCTGGAGTTCATGCCGATGTCGGATTTACATTTAAACGTATTGACTATGATGACAAGGGTGATAGTACGGAAGTTATTTTAACCAAGTATTACACAGGAGCTTTGTCACATAAACCTGTTAACCCAACAAATGACCATCCGGCCTTTTGGCAGCAGGTATCATTCAAATTTTCATTCTCCAATGCTGAAATTTCGAATGATGAGCGATCCCGATATATCTTGGAAATATCCAATAATTGCCCCAGTTCCAATGGTGCGGACTACGGTATCGACGAAATCAAGGTCTATCGTTCTTTGCCAAACATCGATGTGCAGCGTAAGGATGCTTGCGATGCGTCTACTTTGATCGTAAGCTCGTCTTATGAAACCCTGTTGCATAACATGGGTTGGGATTTGAATCCGGACATATTGACCGGACTTGATTTGGAGACTGTCAGTACAAGAAAATATCGGTATGGTTTGATGGGGGATGATCCGAATGCCGATATTGAAACCATAAATATGCATGTCGGTAATATCTATTATGGCTTTGTGGAAGATACGACCAAGAGTGGGGCTGATGAAGAAACTTGGATTACGGTCAATAAGGATCCGGATGTTGCTCAATTGGGATTATCCAAAAGTATACGTGTCGTCGTCCCGACCAGTCCGGGGGAATATATAGCGACTACAGGTGGAACAGAAGGCCTTCCTACTTCGAGAGCAAAGGCGCTTGAAGCTGAAATCACCATGAATTTACGGGCGATAAACGACTATAATGCTGATACGCAAAGGGGGCCGGAAGGAAACAAGCAACCCTATTATTGGCCGGATGCGGAAAAAATTGATATTACAGGGTTGCAAAATAGTGACGGAACATTAAAGGCCTCATCTGCCATATTAGCTGATGCGGATTTATTAAATCTGTACAATGCTAAAATAAAAGAGTTGTATAGTATACTCCATGTTCCTCGTATCCGTTGCCCTTGGACGGAAGATGGAGGAAAAACTATTTGTCTGAGTGCGATCGATGTCGAGGATACGGATTTAAAATTCTGGAATGAGCTTATCGGAGTGGATGCTGATGGGAACAACGAGTATGCATCGGGCAAATATTTTGTTGTACTCTTCAGTGCGGCTGATGTCCTTGGTTCGAACAATCTAACCAGTAGTGTAGTCAATCTGCGGAGTAAATGTACTTTGATATCCGAGTTCTATGTGTTGCCTTCTATCCGTATCGTTGTCAATACGAAGACGGAAACGGGCGGTGTGACTTGTATTGGAGAAATACACAATATGGATGCTCACTTGACTGCTCCCGCACAAGATGAATATGGCAATATCATAGATGATAAGGTTATGGAAGACTTGGAAAAACTTTATCCCGGTACAGAATATACATTCGACTGGTTCTTGGGGCCTGAAACGGAATATTTGAAAGTGCTTGAAGGTGTTAGTACAGATCCGAATCATATTGATTTAAAGAGTATAATTGCAGATCTTAGAACTGCTCAAAATCTTGGTGTACAACCTATTACTGAAGCTGCAATAGATGCTGTAAATACAAATGTGCTAAACGATGCTGAAAAACAGCTTTTGAAGCGGCTTTTGAACGAAGGTAAATTATTGACCGGAAAACAAGTCTCGTTCCAGTTTATAGATCAAATCGTAGCTATGCCTTATGTTTCAGGTAGGACAGGGTTACCGGCTGATCAAGCCGATAAACTTTATTGTACGGATGCACAAGTCGTGGATTTGCCGACACAGTCGAATGTGCCGGAATTGTCTGTTGGCTTCCCTAATGTGCAGTACGCAGATTCTTGGACAGTACCTCTGCGTTTGGGGTTACCCAATATCAGAAGTGGAAAGACTCTTGCCGATATTCCGATTCAGAATGCGATCTCTTTCGGAATGGATCCCGCAGATGATCATTGTCTGAAGCATGTTACAGCTAACGACACGATCTTTTTGGTTACAAATAGTGCGGATCCGGCAGAAAGGTATATCCCGGTTGCAAAACTGACAAATTTATATGCGGACAATAATGAGGCTGATGACAAGAATAATGTATTGTCTTTAGTCTTTGACAATACACTGCGTACTGGTGAAACATTAAATTGGTCAGATGTATTTGGAACGGAACAGATTTATTCGTTGCTTATTCCGTTTGGTGAATATGAAAGTGCAGGTGCTACTGATCCAATACCAGGGTCATGTATGGGATATGCCCGATTGTTGATCAAGATCGTTCCAGAGTATTTGACCTGGAAAGGTGATGACACAGGTTCGTGGTATAGTGATAATGCAAATTGGCATCGATCAACCAAAGGTGAAATATTCTTGGATGCTTCTGGACAATCTACGGAGGATGCCAACGGCTACAGTTATCCGATGTCAGCAGCTTTTTCACCGTTGTACTTTACAAAGATTACAATTCCGGATAGTAAACAATTAGCGTTGCAGGATGAAAAGGAACTTCGTAAAGATGTTGTTTTACCATTGGATCATATGGCAACGGATAGTATAGCCTACGATATGGCTGTCGATAGTGTATCTACAGATCGATATGAGATCGTTCCCTATTACGGCAACAAAGTAAGAGAAATCTACTTCAAACCGGGTGCCACCTTGATGAGCCAGCAATATCTGACGTATGACACGGCACGTGTGGAATTTACAATGAAGGAAGACTCTTCTTACTGGATGTCTTCTCCGTTGAAATCCGTTTATGCAGGGGATATGTACACGTTATCCGACGGAGTCCAGAATACTCCGGCATTCGATTATATTACATATCAAGAAGGGACAAACAGCCGTTGGGATCCGGCTTTCTATCAGAAGGCTTGGGATAAGGCGGTTGCCTATGCGGTATCGAATACTGAGGATGGAACAGCTGTTAAAGATACAGGCCGTGTGGCTGCCGTCAAATCCAACTGGAGCATCGAGTATAACGATGTCTGGGTTCCCTATACCCTCGGTAAAGGTTTCTATGCCCGGGTAGCAGGAAAGGGTGCAACAGTTCGTTTGCCGAAGGCGGATTTGGACTACAAGTATGAATCGGCTCCGGCTACTCGCGCTGCTGGTCCGGAACTTTCTCCCCAACCGACAGAGAGAGACAGTAGTGGAAGATTGGCAAATGGCGAGGCTATAGCAATTACTCTGGAAAACGATGTCGATGGTGACGGCACACACTACTTAGTGGGTAATCCGTATATGACCTATCTGAATATGCATCAATTCTTTAATGGGACTAATAACCAAAGTTTGCAAAAGAAGTATTGGAAATTAGACAGAGAGAGGGGCATTGAAGCTATTGTCGGAACGCCGGATGTAGGTTGGACCGGAACAGAAACAGAAGATGGAGCAGGTGGGAAAGCAATTTCCGGCTTTATCGCACCTATGGAGGCTTTCTTCGTGGAAGTGGATCCAGCAACAGTTGCTCCTGATAAACCTGCCGTTGTCAACTTCAATACCGGCATGATGGCAACCAAAGCAGAGGCAACGGCAACATCTCCCGTTACCCGCTCCATCTCCGCCACCTCCCCCGTATTGACACTGACCGCCGACCGTGACGGGAAGAAAGGCCGTTCGGTAATCACCCTGCGCGACAAGGCCAGCAATGCCTACCAGCCGCAGGAAGATGCCGTCGTCCTTCTCGACTCCGAACTGGATGCACCGGTAGCCTATTCCGTTGCCGGCAACCGCGCCGCACAGGTGAATGCTCTGCGGAGCATCGACAATATCCCTGTAGGGGTTTACAATAGCCGCAAGGGAGATGTGACCGTGACGATCGAAGGGATGGACCAATTGGCTGAGCCGCTCTATCTGTATGATGCTTATACACGCAAGAGCACACTGCTGGAAGGGGATAGCCATACGCTGGAAATCTCCGGCGAAAGTCATGGGCGCTACTATCTGCGCAGTTCCGCTATCGGAAGTGTGGGGGATAATGCGATCGCGGTCTATTCGGTGCAAAGTGGCAAGGTGATTGTCTCATCCACCCAGGAAGTCCGTAACATCAAAGTTTACTCCCTCAGCGGCGCGATGGTCAAAAACTACATGAACTTGAATACGACCCAGTACACCTTCAACCTGCCGGCCGGTGTCTATGTTGTCCATGCCGAAGGCAAGGACGGCGCAGTCAAGGTCGAAAAGGTGATAGTACGCTGATCTTTCTCTCGCAAGAGAGACAAAAGGAGATGAATTCTAAGTCCTCTCCAAACAATATCTCTCAAATCTTACCCAAGTTTACGAACATTAACGTATCCTTG
>OBZW01000568.1_pt1 | contig 20312 bp, 16 predicted proteins | sample 1477021 | NCBI WGS metagenome assembly OBZW01 (sample SAMEA2580262, study PRJEB22360) | human gut metagenome | biome: human gut; feature: human-associated habitat; material: faeces | place: Denmark | collected 2008/2010
AGCCCCAGCACCTCCCCGGCCTCCCTGTCATGAAGCGTCCCCGTCCGTCGACAAGTCTAAAGCTTGCCGACTAAATCCCAATTTTTTAGGAGGTCTCCCGCAGTATTAGTTCTGGTTTCATTACTACATGCTTTTTCTCTTCCGGTTCTGTCTCTTCCTCTTCATCCTCCATCTTTGCCCTTGCATCCATTAATTCTATCAGCAGCCTGGCGCTCTCAATGCCCATTCTTAGTTTGGGCGAACCGATGGTTGTCAGACGGGGTTTTACAAAGGACAGTATCCCAATGTCATCATTGCCGCTGAGTGCGATATCATGAGGCAGGTTGAATCCCCTCTCCTGGATTGCACAGATCGCTCCTATTGCGATATAATCGCTGTAACACATCACGGACAGCGGGGGTTTATTGCGCTCCAATATGCGCTTCATGCTCTCGTATCCGTCCGCCTGATCGGTGCAGCCGGATACGACCATGTTCGGCTCATACGGGATGCCGCAGTCTTCGAGCGCCTTCTTGTAGCCCTCCAGCCTGTTCTGCGCGGAAGAGACACTGGGCAGGAAATTCAGGAAAAAAATCTTTTCATTGCCGTAGCTGCAGAGATGCTTTGCTGTCATATATGCGGCCTGATAATCATCCAGAACCACATAGGTGTCCTCGTCTTTTTCCAGGTAACGGTTCACCAGAACATAGGGGATATCATATTTCCGCAGTAATTCACAGCTCTTTTTATTTCCCGCCGCCGGTGTCAGGATTACACCTGCCACGTTAAGACCCCTCAGCTCGTCTACCAGCTGAATCTCCTTATCCACATCCTCATGGCTGTTCATCACGACGCAATGGTAGCCGTGGGCCGATAACGTCTCCTCGATACCCCGGATCACCCTTGCGTAGAATGGGTTGGCGTTATCACTGATAATAATACCAACCATGTTGGTCCGCTGCTGGCGGAAACTTCGGGCAACCTGATTCGGCACATAGTTTACTTCTCTTGCATAGTCCAGAATCTCTTTTTTCCTCTTAGCGGATATATCCGGATGGTCATTCAGCGCCTTAGATACCGTCGTAATACTTACACCAAGCCCCTCTGCCAAATCCTTCAATCTTGTTACTTTTTTCATACTATAATTTTCCCTCCATCCGCAGCTTGACCATTCTTTCAACCGGCATCCTGCTCTCCACGCATCCGCCGTTTTCTTCCAGAATCAGTGATGCCATACTATTGGCATACTCTACTGCATAAGCTATATCATCGGGTTTTTCATCTAAAGCCGCCATTAAGCCTGCCGAAAATGCATCTCCGGCTCCCGTCAGGTTTTTTTCCTTTCCTTCCATCGTAGGGTAACTGTCCGAAAACAGTACTTTTCCGCCTGCCCCCTGGAATGCCGCACCCTGTTCTCCCATGGTAACAACGGCATATTGGGGGCCTCTGGCAGTCAGATACTCCAGGCAGTCTTCCACACTTTGATCCGGCATCAGATAACGCAGGTCATCCTGGCTGGCTTTTATAATAAATGCATTTGCACATAAATCATCCACCAGTTTTCTTCCCCGGTATGTTCCTACCGGAAAATGATTGTAGGAGGTGGTTCCGCCGTATCCGCCCAGATCCACGATAATGCGCTTTCCAGCCGCATTCAGCCTCTGGCATATCTCAATATCCACTTCATAATCCATGGGACAGATGAAAAATGTAGAGGCATCCAGATATGTCTCCGGTATTACTTCATAACTGATCACAGGAGCTACTTTAAAATACTCTACCCTGTTTTTCGCATCTTCCTGATAAATCAAATGATTCTCTGTCGTATACATATAGGGAATGCATCCCGTTGTATCCACCATGCGCAGTTCTCTTTCTATTATCTTCTGCATCTCCTCGCCGCAATAGGTCACAATCCCCGTACTCTTTCCGGCTTTCGCAAGAGCCAGGCTTGTATATGCACAGGGGCTTCCAAGAACCGGCCCCACTATCTTATCCGTCAGAAAAATTGTCTCTTTTACAATATTGCCTATGGTGACAATATCTACCTTTTCATTTTTCACTGAGTATCCCCTCCGTTCAGTCTGCTGGCGGCAGTTAGTATCACTCCTTAACAGCAGAGATTTTTCTATGTACAGCCTTTCTATAACGAAATAAACTAAAATAATAAGTAACATTTAAGTTATCGGTACAGTAACTGTATTTTCTTAATTTTTAGTATAGCTTACTATTCAAACATTGTCCAACATTTTATACAAAAAAATCCGCTTTTTTCTGCTCCTTCAGCCGTTTTTTCATTCAGTATTAGGCTTTTTGAGAATATTGACTAATTTTCTATAAACTTTTTGTGCATATATGCCAATTGACTTTTTTATTTTTTGGATTTAGAATGGGGTCATGAAGCAGATCAAATGATACAGTTAACGTTAACTATCATTTTGTTTATCTTTTCACATTTTCATACTGAGGACAGCATAAAAATTTTTTTGTCCGATTACTTAAACGTTAACTTTAACATTTGCTCCAGCATCAAATACATAATAATCCATATTATCTCAGGAGGAAAAAACTATGGCAGAGAAAAAAATCAGATTGGCACTCGTCGGAGTAGGTAACTGCGCATGCTCTCTCGTTCAGGGAATCGAGTTCTATAAGACACCGGAGATTGCAGAAGAAGCCGGCGGACTTATGCATTATAACCTGGGGGGATATGTTCCTTCCGATATCGAAGTTGTTGTGGGTTTTGATATTGATTCCAAGAAAGTTGGCAAGGATGTCAGCGAAGCAATTCTGGAATGGCCAAACTGTACATACAAGATCTGCGATGTTCCGAAACTCGGGGCGCCGGTATTAAAAGGACCAGTCCTGGACGGAGCACCGGATCATCTGCAGCATTACTATGGCAAAGACTACTTTACAATTGATGACTCTCAAGAGCCGGTAGACGTAGTTAAGGCACTCAAAGATTACAAAGTTGATGTCATTCTTATCAACCTTCCTACAGGTTCCCACGATGCAGCAAGATTTTACGTGGATGCAGCATGTGAAGCAGGATGCGGCGTTGTCAACGGAATTCCGGAACTGATCGCCAGCACACCAGCTATCGCTGATAAATGCAAAAAGGCTGGCATCCCGGTTATCGGTGACGACTGGAAGAGCCAGTTAGGCGCAACCATCGTACATAGAGCGCTTGCAAAACTGTTTGAGGACAGAGGAATTAAGATTACAAAGTCCTATCAGCTCAACTACGCTGGAAATACAGACTTTATCAACCTGGTTATGCGCGGTGAGACAAAACATGTCACAAAGCATGACGCGATTGCAAGTATTCTGAAACATGATGTGCCGATTGCTCCCGGATTCGCTTTTGTTGACAACCAGGGAGATCAGAAGACCGCAATTATCTGCATCGAAGGACAGAAGTTCGGCGGAGCGCCTGTAAGCCTGAACTTGAAACTGGATGTTATCGACAGCCCGAACTCCGGTGGAATCAGCGTTGACGCCGTTAGATGCTGCATGCTCGCTAAAGACAGAGGGATGGCAGGCGCAATCGAAGAGCCAAGCTCCTACTTTATGAAACACCCACCGGTACAGCATCCGGATGATCAGTGCCGTGCAATGCTGGAAGACTTTATCGCTGGTAAATAGACATATTGACTCCTTCACTTTAGAATTCTGCATTCAGTGAACCATATGGGTATTGCATCACATATGAAACCTGGTGCAGGGTCAGGTATCCGGCAGCCCGCTAGCAGCCGCTGCCGGATATCTGACAAATCATGCTGCAAAATTGCAAGGTTGCAACCGTTCATGCAAGCCTGAACGGTTGCACATCCAGCTCATTGTAATTCGCCCACGGCGACAGGCTGGATGAGCAGCTACTATGTTTTCGTACGGTCTGCGCAGTAAATGCGCAGACCTTTCTAAACGATTACACAAGATAATACTTCAGCAATTTTGCGGCATTTTCTAACTAAAAATAAGAAAACCGGGGAGATAACTCATGATAAAATTAGCACCTTCAATTCTTTCTGCTGATTTTGCAGAACTCAGGAAAGAGATCACGGTCCTACATCTCTCTCCCGCAGATTATATACATATCGACGTTATGGATGGTATGTTTGTACCCAATATTTCACTCGGCCTGCCCGTCATCCAGTCTATACGAAGATATACCGACAAACCTTTTGATGTCCATTTGATGATCGAGGAGCCTTACCGCTATATAGACGACTTTGTAAGGGCCGGCGCCGACATTATTACCGTGCACGCAGAGGCATGCCGCCATCTGCACCGCACCATCCAGGCCATTAAAAATCACGGAATAAAGGCCGGTGTTGTCCTGAATCCGGCCACCCCTCTTTCTTCTATAGAATATGTACTGGAAGATGTGGATATGGTGCTTCTTATGACTGTAAACCCAGGATTCGGCGGCGCTGCCTTTATCCCCAACGTGCTGCCCAAGATAGCGCGGCTCCGCAGCATGATCAATGAGATGGGGCTTTCCGTAGATATTGAAGTTGACGGGGGCATCAAACTGGACAATGTAAAAGAGGTCATACAAGCCGGTGCAAACGTCATTGTGGCCGGCTCCTCAGTATTCAACGAAGATATTTCCATGAATATTGAGAATTTTTATAAAAAATTTAAGGAGGCAACTCATGAATAAACAAAAACTCCAGCAGATCGCAAACGAAGTGCGCAAGGGTATCGTCACTTCTGTTCACAGTGCGAAAGCAGGCCATCCGGGCGGGTCTCTTTCTGCCGCAGACCTGTTTACCTATTTATACTTTGAAGAGATGAACATTGATCCCGAGAATCCAAAGGAGCCGAACCGGGACCGTTTTGTTCTTTCCAAAGGGCACACGGCTCCGGGCCTGTATGCCACCCTCGCACACAGAGGATATTTTCCGGTAACCACACTTAACACACTCCGGCAGATCGGCTCGATCTTACAGGGACATCCGGATATGAAACACATCCCCGGAGTGGATATGTCCAGCGGTTCCCTGGGGCAGGGCGTATCCGCTGCCGTTGGCATGGCACTTGCGGCAAAATTAAGCAATGCGTCTTACCGCACTTATACACTGCTGGGTGACGGAGAGATCCAGGAAGGCCAGGTATGGGAGGCTGCCATGCTGGCGGGACACCATAAGCTGGATAATCTGGTCGTAATCGTCGATAACAACGGCCTTCAGATTGACGGGGCAATCGATGATGTATGCTCTCCGTATCCCATTGATAAGAAATTTGAATCCTTTAATTTCCATGTAATCAACGTAGCCGACGGCAATGATTTCGACCAGTTGAAAGCTGCTTTTGATGAGGCTAAGACTATCAAGGGAATGCCAACCGCAATCGTTATGAAAACCATAAAAGGAAAAGGCGTTTCCTTTATGGAAAATCAGGCTTCCTGGCACGGAACCGCACCAAACGATGAACAATACGCAATGGCGATGGAAGAATTAGAAAAGGCAGGTGAGACATTATGTCAGAAGTAAAGAAAATCGCTACCCGAGAAAGTTATGGAAACGCACTAGTTGAACTCGGCAAAGAACATAACGAAATCATAGTTTTAGATGCAGATCTTGCTGCCGCAACTAAGACAAGCATTTTTAAAAAAGCTTTCCCTGAAAGATTTATCGACTGTGGGATTGCGGAAGGTAATATGATCGGTGTGGCCGCAGGTCTTGCTGCTGCCGGAAAAGTACCGTTTGCAAGCTCCTTTGCCATGTTCGCGGCAGGCCGTGCCTTTGAGCAGGTGAGAAACTCCGTGGGCTACCCGCACCTGAACGTCAAGATCGGCGCCACCCATGCAGGCATTTCCGTAGGAGAAGACGGCGCCACTCATCAATGTAATGAGGATATCGCGCTAATGAGGGCGATCCCGGGTATGGTTGTGATCAATCCGGCCGACGACATAGAAGCCCGCGCCGCCGTAAAGGCCGCTTATGAATACGAAGGTCCCGTATATCTCCGCTTCGGACGCCTGGCAGTCCCCGTAATTAATGACAGGCCTGACTACAAATTTGAACTTGGAAAAGGAATCACACTAAGGGACGGCCGGGATGTCACCATCATCGCTACCGGACTGTGCGTCTCTGCTGCACTTGAAGCCGCTGAAAGACTCTCCCAGGAAGGTGTTCAGGCCAGGGTCATCAATATCCACACAATTAAGCCCCTGGATGAAGAACTTGTCATCAAAGCTGCAAAGGAAACCGGTAAGATCGTCACAGTAGAGGAACATTCCGTCATCGGTGGGCTTGGAAGCGCGGTATGCGACTGCCTGAGCGAAAACTATCCCGCCAGTGTACTAAAAATAGGTACGAACGATGTGTTTGGGGAATCTGGCCCAGCGGTAAAACTGCTTGCAAAATATGGGCTTGATGCCGACGGGATCTATACGAAGGTAAAGAGTTCTCTTTAAAAACAAAACACGTAACAAATTGCACTAAGCCGCAAACTAATGCAAGGTTGGATGCGTACGCATTTTATTTTGGGCGGGAAATCCGCTGGCCAGGGTGCTCCCTCACACTTCAAAGCACCTTTTTGGATGTACCAGAGCGTGTCTGAAAATATCTTGCCGTAAGATGTCGTCCCGCTTTAGGGGATATTACGGCAGTAAATTTTCAGACACGCTCTAGTCTTACCTGTCATTTCTATCATTATATTTGCTGTAGAATATTCCATCTATTTGAATCTCTGTTTTATCCTTATCAACAAGATATAGAACAATGTAGTTATCTACAGGCATTATTCTGTACCCTAAGGATCTTAGCCGCATATCATTCGATTATGCGGTGCTTCCCCCCGAAAAACTTTTAGGACTGACTCTGCGGTCATGATCGATGTCTCTTCACAGTTTTCATATGTCTCAGCCGCTATATGGGGGCCTGCGATATAGTTGTCGAATCCAAAGAGCGGATTCTGCAGGTCTACCGGCTCGCTTTCAAACACATCTGTTGCCAATCCTCCGATTTTCCCGCTCTTCATTGCATCTGCCACGGCTTTTTCATCTACGATGCTGCCTCTTGCGGTATTCACAATGAGTACGCCGTCTTTCATTTTTTTGATATTTTCTTCTCCGATCAGATGAAACGTATCCTCCGCAGCCGGCAGATGTATGGACAGGATATCTGATTCAGCCAGTACTCTGTCCAGAGTAGCTATTTTTACGCCGAGCTTTTCAGCCGCCTCAACGTTTGGATATTTATCATACGCCAGCATTGACGGATGGAAACCTCCAAGCTTTTCTGCTGTACTTCTTGCAATTGCTCCAAACCCCAGGAAGCCGACAGTCCTGCTCTTCATTTCGTGGAACATGGGGCGGGTCCATTCTCCACTCCTGATAGATTTATTTAGCTCAGGAACCCGTCTGAGCAGCGCCAGCATCAGCGCCATGGCCTGTTCCGCTACGGCCGAAGAATTAATTCCCGGACAATTGCAAACGGTAATCCCATGTTTTTTCGCTGCCTCCAGGTCAAAGTTGTCCACGCCGACTCCGAACCGGGCTAATACCTTTAGGCGTGGAGCAAGCTGAAAGATTTCTTCATTCCATGTGTCCACTCCTGCAATGACCCCGTCCACATCCCCCACTATGGCTTTCAATTCTTCAGAAGTGTACGGCCTTCCATGGGGGTTTTCTATAATCTCACAGCCCGCTTCCTCCAGAATCTGTTTTCCGGGCCGGCAATACCTCGAATAATTGGTTGCTGTTACTAATACTTTCATCTCTGCTCCTCCCCCAATATACTCCGCCTGATATAATCCGTCAGGCGCATGAGCTGCTCTGTCTCTGATATTGCCGTTACATTCAGAAGAGAGGCGTCCTTTGTTCTTGTATGTATAGAGGTAAAGTTTCCGAGCAGCTTCTGGCAATATTTCGCATTCACCGGGTAGACCTGGCGTTCTATCAAAGAGGCGGTTGTAAGAAAATCGGCGATTTCCCTGGATTTCTCCGGGTTCGTTTCATAATTGCCGCAAAGCCATGCATACAGATCCAAATGGAAGTTGGCCATAACTCCGCTGAATCCGCTTGCCCCCATCTGCAGCGTTTCCAGCAGTGTGGACGAGTTGGCATTGAACAGTTTCAAGCTGCTGCCCTTCACGGCCTCCAACTTCTTTCTGATGATTTCCTTATCGCAGCTTGTGTCTTTGATAAAGTAGAACCTTCCGCTGTCTGCACACCATTTCAGAAGTTCGGGTGAGATAATCCGTTTGTACGGGTATGGGCATTCGTAGAATCCGAGCGCCATATCTACCGGCAGTTTTTCCAGCAGTTTTTTGAGGTTTTCAAGCCATACTTCATCGTTCTCCTCCTCCGCAGCAAGACGGTTTGTCAGCAGGATAACCGCATCCACACCTGTCTCTGCGATCCTGTTAAGCTCCTCTGCCTGCGCCTCTATGGTATCGGATATATGGCCGGATGCCACCACCGGCACCCTGCCCGCTGCTTTTTCTTTGACAAAACGCGCAATCTCCACTCGTTCCTCCAGAGACAGGAAAAACATTTCGCTGGACTGGCAGTCTGCAAACAGGCCTGCCGCACCGCTGGCGATATACCATTCTGCCAGCCTCCCCAGTGACTCATAATCTACTTTGTTCTCTTCTGTAAACGGAGTCAGCATCACAGGATACACTCCATCTGGAAATTTCTTGTTCATTATCTATTCCTCCTCATCTTTTACCAGCCAGTACAGCGGAGCCGACAGAACGCCCATCTCCTCCAGCCGGTATTCATATGTCCATTTATTTCCACGGGTCCTCCACAGATTCGGACCGTACCACGTTTCTGTCCGGTCTGCGTTATGTACCGGGCCAAATGCATTGGCTCGGTTTCCAAACACCCGGATGCATATCTTATGCTTCCCTGCTCTGACCTTTCCCAGGTTCATCCTGTAAGGTGCATATATCAGGTTTCCTTTTTTCTTTCCATCTACTTCAATCTGCAGAAGTGCGCCTCGGTATCTCGAAATCTCTGTCCATAACTCTCCCGCTTCTGTCTCCACAGAGGTTTCATAGACAAGATTCCCTGCATAAAAAGGCAGGCCCTGTGTTACATAATCCCCATAATATATTACTCCCGGATATGCCGTCAGCCGTTTTTTCCTTCCTGACACCTTTACGCCAAACCGCCCCAGAAGCCAGCACCATTCTACATTTGTTTTCTCACCAAAGGGCATATACAGCTCCAGAAGGTTTTTTCCTTTTTGTATTCGGCCAAGATAGATCCTGCGGATGCTCTGATCCACGTACCAGCCCCGTTCTTCATTGCCGCACAGATTTCCATTCAAGTAGATCTGTACTTTTTCCGGATGCTCCAGTGCCAGATATACATCCTCTATCGCAATCTCTGTATCTATCCGGAAACGCAGCCTCAGTCTGTGAACTTCTTCGTCTTCCTCCTGCTTCAGCCATGGCTGCGCCAGAGCCTCCATGCGGAGTGGATAGCCCAGCGCCTTCCGGAAGCGGTTGTCGGCCCGGAGCAGTTCCTCCTCTGGCTGCCATTCCCCCTCGTCAAATGCATACTCAGCCAGGTCAAGTAGACAGCAGTTTTCTTCTTCCAATGAAAAATGCTCCGGCTCCGGAAGCAGTTTCTTTGCCTCATCAGGCCAGATACCGCACTTATTTTTCAGGAATGAGGGTGTCTCCGCCGCGCCTGCCTCCATGTATCTTCCCGGCGCCAACCGGTATAGAAGGCTGTCATGGGCTGAAACATACGCTGTTATCATCGTTTTTCCGTTTTCATAGCAGGCTGCGCACTCCGTGATATTCCCGCTTACCGTGTCATACAAACTGGGGCGGTACTCTCCCTTTATCTCAATTGTCAGTCTTTCGGTATAAGTAATATCTTCGTTTGCCGGTTTGTTGACATGACATAGAAACAGCCATTCGGCACCCTTGTCCACACGCATCTGGTAAAACATGTTTTTTGCCCGCTTCTGATTTTCCCGGTGTTTCATCCTGGAGGGGTCTGACCCCTCTGCATTTTCTGTAAACATATCAATGTCGCGGCAGGGCTCCAGGGAATTCAGAAGGCTTTCCCGCTGAAAGGGAATGACTCCGCATTCTTCCGCCAGCCGTCGGATGTCCACAGATTCTCTCCCTTCCATACAGGAGGGCGCAGTTCCCAGAAAAAGAATTCTGCCACCCTGAGAATGGAATTTCTGCAGTCTTTTATAGGTATGCTCCCGCAATGTTACGCAACCTGGCACCACGATCACCTCATATGCGGCTTCTCCAACCTGAAAGTTTGCTGCATGACAGCCTCCATGGAAAGTATGGCTGTAAATATCTGCAGTCTCTATAATCTGCTCACCGTCTTTTGCCTCAGCAGCATCTCTTAACTGCCCGTCAAGATCCTCCAGCATGGACTCCGAAATAAAATCAAAATCTATCAGTCCGTACAGCAGCCACGATATAAGGTTTTCAAATTGTGTGTCGAGCGTCTCGCGGACATCCGCATTGTGGGATTGGCATCCCCAGTAGATCCAGTAGGACTCAATGGGGTGTATGACGCCGACTCTTACCTTTGCTTTTCCCCTGGTCAATGCCGTATTTAACCTTGCAAAATGATTCTCAAGTTCGCGGTATTCTTTGTACCACGGAGACTGATATCCAATACTTGCCGGATAATCTCGCTTTGCCTCCCCTTCCATGGAAACCCATGTCAGATGGGGAACTCTCAATGTCACCCCCAGCGCCGCCTGCCAGTCTCCGGCCAGTTTATGGTTTCGGAAATCGAAAGTCCACCCGGTCACCCCGTAGATCTCACTCATCACCCCCCTGCGCCCCATCTGCCGGGCTACGCTCTGGGCCTGCTTTGCCGTGGAAAGTTCTCGTCTGTCGCACAGCATATCGATTCCCGGTATCCCGAAATTCATCATAGGGCGCATGGCCTCTCCCACTGCCATGGTCTGTGAATGCAGAGTCCATTCATTCATCATATGTCCGGTCAGCGCGATTCCATGATTCCGGCACCATTCCCCCACACGATCCCCGAACGCTTCCGAGAACCGTTCACATACATGACGGTGATAGAGATACCGGATTTGAGAGTAACCATTACTTTTTTTCTCCCAGATTAGTTCCGGAAGACCTGCCAATATGGAGATCCCGTATTCTTTCTTAAATGTTTCCTCAAAGTCATCTGTGAAAGGCAGGATGACCGCTTTTTTCTGAAAGGGATCTTCCAGTCTTTCTTTGTGTGCAGTCTGCGGTTCATCCGTAAATATGGCCGGTATCACCGTCCCAAAGTCATCCTGGAAGCGCCGGTAATATTCTTCATGGGTAACTTCCAGGAATCTGTCGATGGCTGACTTGTCCAGCGTATTTACGTAGGACTGATTATTAAACCAGGGGGTATTTCCGGAAACTTCCAGCCATGCACACCAGATTTCCCCGCCTGCAGAGTCTTCCACACATTCATAAGATTCCAGCATTCCCTTGGAGTCCAGTGTGATCCTGTAATATCCCAGCAGTTTCCGCTTTCGGCTCCTGACCGCCTTTGCTGCAGCCATATACCCGTCCTGCTGCTCTTCCTCCATCTCGTAAGGCTCGAAAACAAGAAAACGCATGCGGTACTTTTCTTCTCTTGTAACGATTCCCCCTGCCGTACCGGAAGGCCAGCGGTCTTCATCGTACAGCCAGCACAGAAGCCCTTCCTGTTTCATCTTATCTTTGCAGGCCGATACCGCATCAAAAAACGCTTCTCCCAGATAGGGGGTATCCAGCCCTACCCGGCAGTGAATATGTGCGCCTCCCATTCCCATTTCTCCGAACTGGCTGATCTGGGAAAGGAGAACATCCTTATCCAGCCTGCAGTTCCATGCCCAGAAAGGGGCCCCACGGTACTGCGCAGGAGGATTTTCGAATAATTCCGGATCCAGTGTATCTTCAATTGATCTACTATAAAGCATTTCCATACCTCGCCATTTTATAAAGGAGGGCGTCTCAAGATCTTTTGGGACGTCCTCCTCGTATTAGAGCATGCTTGAGAATTCATTGCTGCAATATGACACGCCCATTCCAGTCTTTTATTTTACCTGCTCAAATTTGGACTCCATAGCCTTGGTAACGTCCGCCGCGTCAGCCTCTCCTGCAATCACTTCCTGGAATTTGGCTGTTAGTTCATCACTGACACCGCTCGGCCATGCATTGTTCAGATTGTAAATGGTGGAAAGACCGTCGTATCTTGTCATATATTCCTGTATCATTTCACGTTCGTCAGAGAGGCTATTGTGTACAGGAATGTTATCGTTTGACTCTGCCCATGCCTCGAACAGAGGGGTGCCTTCTGTAAACCAGTAGCTCATCACTGCCTTTACCGCATCCTCATGGCCTTCGTTGGCGCCAGCAAAGATTCCTTCTGCCGGAGTCAGGTTGTATACAAGCTCCTCGTCCTTCTCGTTAGATGGAAGCATAAATATACCTCTATCAAATTCTGACGCGCCATCTGCCATCAGCGCCTCCCAGCCAAAACTTCCGTCAAATGTCATTGCCGCTCTGCCATCGATAAATGCCTGTCTTGCCTGATCATGGGACAGCCCCAGCGTATCCGCCATCACGTATCCTTTGTCATACAAATACTGGTATTTTTCAATCGTTTCAACCCATCCGGCATCTGTAAACTTTGTCTCTCCTGTATAAAGCTGGTCATCAAAGTCAGGGTTTTCATTGTAAATGCAGGATGCCCCCATCATGTATGTGCCGAACTGGATCACATATGCATCCTTATCACCCATAACAATTGGCGTGATACCTTTCGCTTTTAATGCGTCACAGCACGCAATAAATTCCTCCCAGTTCATCGGTACCTCCGATATCCCTGCTTCTTTGAAAAGCTCCTGGTTATACCAGGTTGTCAGGAAACTGGATCCCAAAGGGACTGCGTAATTCTTGTCGTCAAATGTAAAGGACTCCACCATATCTTCCCTGAAATCCCCGATACATTCTAAGTCGCTCAGATCCAGGCAGTAGCCCGCCTCTACTAAAGGTTCCGCCTGCTTATCCGGCCACCACTCAAACATATCCGGGCCCTCGCCGCTTGCAAACTTCATCTGGATTGTAGATTTATAGTTATCGCTCGGGAGCTCCTCCACCTCAATTTCAATATTCGGGAACTGCTTATTTACCATCTCAGGAAGTGTCTTATTATAAAATTCGTTTTCCCCGCCCGTTATAAACATAAAGTTAAGGGTTACGTCATCCCCGTCGTAGGTGAATGCCGGATCTGTGCCTGAAGAAGCCTGCTCTGTCTTTTCGGTCTCTTGACTGTCCCCCGCATCCTCTTTCTTTTCGTTTCCTGAACAGCCTGTTAAGAAGGCCGTTCCTACCATACTCAATACTAATAAACAACTGACTAGCTTTTTCCTCATTCGATTTCTCCCTTTCATTTTATATTCAGCTATCCGCAGGTAACAGTTCAAGCTTGTCTGAACTGTTACATCTGCAGGTAACTTTTGTTAAGTTTATCCTAGCACGGGACCGGTAACTTTTTTGATGAATCTGAGTAACTTTTTTACTGTGCAGTGCATCCCTCCGGCCGGATGCCAAATACTCCGCAGGCAGTCCGCCAGAAGATATCTTCCTCCCATTCCGGATGCCTCTCCAGTATCGTGCGGTACTTGGCAAGCTCGGTCGGAATCTGAAGAGGGGAATCCGAGGAAAACATCACTTTTTTCCCATCCAGCGCGCGAAGCGCCTCGTAGGTCTCCCCAATCCCGCAGCCGCTTGGTTCCAGGTAGACCTGCTCATACTCCTGCGCCAGATGAATTGCCTGGGACGCATAAAAACTGCTGCCCAGATGGGCAATCACCATTTTCACATCCGGATATAACCCGGCCGCTTTTCTTAATTTTTCCGGGTCGGCAAAGGGAATTCCATACCCTGTGTGTACCATAACCGGCACCCCCAGTTTCCTGGCCGTCTCAAAAACAAACAGCCCGTCCCTGGACTCCGGGTTCACTGCATGGCTGACCGGTGTGAGCTTCAGGCCAATGAATCCCAATTTCTCTATACAGCGTCTGGCTTCTTTTGCATATTCTTCGTGCCTGAAATGAGGATTTATCGAAGCCATCCCCCAATAATTCCTGTTGTTCCGGCATAACTGTCCTATTCTGTCATGGTACTGCCTTGTGACCTCCATATATGGCCTGCCGATGAAAGGCTGTACGATTCCGCCCGCAATTCCGTATTTCTGGTTATTCTCCAGCAGGTCTTCTTCCGTATGCCTGCAGTCGAATATTACGTCCTCCCCCAAATGGGAGTGTGCATCCAATATCAAGAGCTTCCCCTCCTGTTCTTCCTGTATTCCTGCGGAGTCTCACCCACAGACTTTTTAAATACCTTAAAAAAATACTTTGGATTCGTGTATCCGATCTCACTGGAAATATATTCAATACCGGCATCCGAATCCGTAAGTAGCAGTTTTGCATGCTCAATTCTAATCTCTGTAAGATATTCATTAAAGCTGATGCCCTTCTCCCTAAGTATATTCCGGCAAATGGCCGGATTGGCATAGATACTTTCCGCTATCATGGACAGCGTTATCTTTTTGTTATAATTTTTGTGAATGTAACTGTCGATCATTTCGAATAAATCCTGCCCGCGTTCTTCTCTCCCATCGACAGACTGGAAAATCAGTGTGATATAACCTGCAGTCTCCCGTTTCATTCTGTCCAGATTCTCATCAAACAGATATCTGGTGTCAAAATATCTCATGATATCATCTTTTTCTATACTCTGCTCTTCTGCATATTCATTCACCTTTTTCACCATGTATCCGCATGTCTTGCGCACGTCTCCCATTGTAAACTGTGTAATGTCAATATTATCAAAAAAGCTGTCCATCACAGCCGTCACCTCTGCCGGATCGTACTTCATTCTGCCGAACCAGCTGTCCATACACTCCGCCGAATAAATCATCCTGCTCTCAACCGGTTCCCCGGAATTCAGAATTCTCCTCTTAACACCGGGAAGCAATGTGTGTAGCGCTTTGTCATTGTCTTTTCTGAGAGAATTTAATTTGTGAATACTTCTCGTGGTTCTGCTGATTACACAGACCATTTCTTCTTCCTGGAAGTTATCCGCAAGGGACTTCACAATCTGGTTGGTTTTCAGCCTCAGATAGCTCTCCCGCTCCTTTTCAGTGTATAAAAGTATAAAAAACTGAGATTTCTGTACCGTATTTTTTATAACCGCCCACCGCATACTCTGTGCATGCTCCTGGCAAATGGAAAAACAGGTTTCGTAGGCGCCTCTGATTTTATGGTTCACAGAAACCAGCCGGGCATAAAGACATACCGGGTAATCCGCCTCATTCAAAGCCAGGCCGTCCGGATTTCCCATAATTAAATCCTGGAGGGCCCGGTTTTTGTCCTCCTGCTCCAGCAACTGTATTTTTGCTTCGATTGTTTCTAACTGGCAGCGGCTCTCGATCTCCTTTACGGCTTTTTCCAGCTGTTTACCGATCTCTTCCGATGAAAATGGTTTCAGCACATATCCGATCACCCTGGATTCAATTGCCTTATGCATGTACTCAAAATCCTTAAAGCTGCTGATGACAATCACAGGCTGTTTCAGCCTGCTGTCTTTTAGTGTCTCGAGAAACTGCACCCCGTCCATTTTGTTCATTTTCATATCCGTAATAATAATATCCGGGTTCTTCTCTTTTACCAGTTCCAAACCTCGCAGCCCGTTTTCAGCCTCGCCCACACATTCGTAATTGCTGTCTTTTATGTCGCTGATCTTCTTAATCAGCCCTTTACGGATAATTACTTCATCATCGATTACTATATAAGAATACATCAGACCACCACCTTATTCCGTTTGAAGCGGCAGGCGGATCAATACTTCCAGGCCGCCGCTTTCCCTGTTATAAATTTCCAGTCCGTATCTGTCCGAATACACCAGCTTGATCCTCCGTTGGATATTGACAAGGCCGATACTGTTTCTCCTTCGCTTCAGCTCTTCAGCTTCCGCAGCCTCCCGGATTTTATCCCTGGTAATGTTGCCCCGGATTTCCTCCAGTTCTTCCGGTGTAATATACATGCCGGCATTTTCTACACGGATGCAAAGCTTCTTCTGTTCTGCCCATGCCTGGATTCTGATCCACCATACATCCTCCTCACCGATCAGACCGTGTTCAATAGAGTTCTCTACCAGCGGCTGAAGCATAAACTTCAATACCCTGGATGTCCGCAGTTCATCCGGTATTTCTTCTATAACATGAATCTTATTATCAAAGCGGATCTCCTGGATCTCTACGTATTTCCGGATATTTTCCATCTCCGCCTCCAAGGTCTCCTCTGTCCTCTCGAATTCCATACTGTAATGCAGCATATCTCCCAGCGATTTTGACATCATCGCAATCTTACGGTTCCCGTCCAGATCCGCAAGGCAGTTGATATTTTCCAGCGTATTAAAGAGAAAATGCGAATTAATCTGGGACATCAGGCCGTTTAGTTTTTCACGCAGCAGATTGATCTGGCTGACATACTGCTCCTGGATCAGCTCATTAATCTTAATGACCATCAGCTGGAATTTGTTATAAAGAATTCCAATCTCATCATCCCTTTTCTGCAAGGCCGGGGATAAAACAGGCTCCTCGTCCGGTACCTTCAGCATCATGGCCGATAATTTCACGATTGGTTCTATAAAATGCCTGCCAATTACAAAAACAGAAGCAATAATAAAACCGACACAGATCAGGAGCAGCATCACCAGATTCATAATATTTTTTTGATACAACTCACTCAGCTCGTCTACACCATATCTGGAAACAATCTTCCAGTTATTTAAACTCAGTGTATGGAAAATGATACCGCCGTCTTTAATACCAATAATCCCTTTGTCTTCATTTCTGATCCGCTCCTTCTCCGCCGCAGTCAAATCCATATCCCCCATAATTCTGTACAGAAACCCACCCCCGCCGTCGAGAATCACGGCTTCGTTGTCCAGCGCAGAATCACTGTCTATCTCTTCCATCATGTTATTATTACAGACAACGGCTATATATCCTGTCTTCCTTCCTCTTTCATCTGCAACCGGACGGACCTCCAGTATATTTTTTTCTGTCACCCGTTTACTGGGGGAGTCCCAAAAGGTAACAAGCTGATAAAGATTTTCATCACACATCTGTCTGTACCAGCTGCTTTCCTGGTAATCCTTCTCCAGATAGAACTCTTTTGTCTTTGTATAAGAATAGGTATATCCGCTCTCAGTGAACAGATATACCCCTTCCACATATTTATTATTACAGATCAGGTTGCTGCAAATATAGATAAACTCCCTGTAGTTCGTAAGCCTCTGCATAGCGGTTATATCTGTATCCGCATATTCCATGCCTGCAATAGACTGTATGCAGTATTTGTTATCGTATCTGCTGTGAATCAGAGAGGCAACCAGCTCGTCCACCTCCTGAAAGGCGGAATCTATCTGATAAACCGCCTTTTCCATCTCGCCGGATGCAATGATGCTTGTCCTCTCATCGTAGAACTTATAAAAACTCTTGATGTGCAGATAAAACAGGATCAGGACGGGTATGATAGAAACACACAGCAGCCCCAGCGTAAATTTTGTTTTTAGACTTTTTTTCATTTTTTATACCTCCGGGAATTCACCATGCCCCTATTGTAGCATGTGTACACGCGGCGGAAAACACTGCACTGCTCATCAATGTTTCCATATCCTTACTTTATTTCCATACCCTAACTCTGTTTCCGCTCCCCTCCTGCCATTCTGTTGGCAGGCCTCATCTTCTGCCAGGCCGCAGTATTACCCTTTCACCGCGCCCACCGTCAGGCCGCCCACAAACTGTTTTTGCAGGAAAGCGTAGGCAAGCAGCATCGGAAGAGCGCTCAGGAAACATGCGGCAAACAGCATGGTCCACTGCGTCGGTTTCTGCATATCCCCGAGGAAAGACAGCATAACCAGAGGCAGCGTCTTTTTCGTGGACGAGGATAAAAACAGCATAGATAAGAAAAAGTCATTCCAGATCGGCACACCCTGGGTAATAATAATAGATGCCAAAACCGGTTTGGTCAGAGGTATTACGATCTTAAAAAATGTTCCCAGTCTGCCTGCTCCATCGATTCTGGCAGCTTCCTCCAGGGCTACAGGCACACCCGATTTCACGAAATTAGTATAAACAAAGATGGAAAATGGTATCGAAATGGTGACGTACATTACGATCGGCGCTATGTAGCTGTTATTGATCTTAAAATAGCGCATGATATTATAAATCGGTATAATCGACATCTGCGCGGAAATCATCATCCCTGCAAGGAAGAAGATCTGCAAAAAACCTCCCATTCTCGTCTTAAGACGTGCCAATGCATATCCAGCCAGAGCCGCCACTACAAGTAGGATTGCCACACTGCTGAAGGTCGTAATCACGCTGTTCTTCAGGGAACGGAAATAATGCATCTTCTCAAAGGCTTCTTTGTAACTCTCCAGAGAAAACTCATTGAACAGCTGTAAAAAAGAGGTTCCATTATCCGGTGAACGGAAAGATCCGGACAGTGCTATTAAAAGCGGGGACAACATGACGGCAAAGAAGATTACTATAATAATGCTGAATATAATTTCTTTTTTTACGGACTTTTTCATTATGCTTCCACCTCCCTCTTCTTAAAGAAAAACAGAACCACGCACGATATTACCAGAATCAGGATAAATGCCGAGGCCGCCAGCGCTTCCGCCAGGCCGTACTGATATTCCACAAATGCCAGTTTGTAGACACTGTACATCAAAGTGCTCGTTGAGGAACCCGGTCCGCCTCCCGTCAATGTAAATACATAGTCGAAAGATTTAAATCCGTTGATCAGCCCAAGCATCACATTAACAGCAATCGTATTCGCCAGCATAGGAATCTTCACACGGAACATTTCCTGATGCCATTTGCAGCCGTCAATCTTACAGGATTCAATTACTTCGCCCGGAAGGTTCTGAAGTCCCGCCAGATAGATCAGGGTCATGGTTCCGGAGGTCTTCCACTGTTCCACAAATGCACAGGCAATCAGTGCCGTCTTTGTACTTCCCAGCAGATTTGGTGCAGCTTCCGCTGCTCCGAAGATATCAAAAACATTGTAAATCATTCCATAATATGGTGCATAAACATAACTCCATATAAAAGCTACAACCACCGTACTAAAAAGCGCCGGTATGTAGAACACCGTCCGGAAGGCCCCCTTCATGCGCATCTTCATGTTCAGGATAAATGCCAGCGTTAACGCCAGGACATTGCCGAACACTACCGTAAAAACCGTATAAACCCCAGTATTTTTCAACGTATTGATCAGCGTTCCGTCTTTTAATAAGTACTTAAAATTCTTAAGCCCCACGTAATTGTAATCCCCCACTCCTGACCAATCCGTAAGGCCGTAAAAAAATGACATCAGAACCGGCAGCACCCAAAAAATCACGTACAATAAAAGTGCCGGTATGAGAAAATAATATAAAGTTCTGTTTGTTTTTCTTTTCACCTCTTGTAACCCCTTCCTCTATAAATTATGGCCCGCATTGTATATGAACTTTTCATTTGCAGTAACCTTTTGTAAGATAATCCTAGCATAGGGGAAGTAACTTTTTCTTTTCAAGTAAGTAACTTTTTGTGGAAGAGGGGGACGCCTGTCCAAAGATTTGGGGATGTTTGATGAATTATTTTATTATGATATGTCCGCCAGGGGTATTGTATAAGAAATTATTGTCCGTGGAATCCGCTTTCCATTTATCATAAAAACGTTAAAAATTTCCGCATACCGGATGGTATCCAAAAACCGCACTTCTCTGTAATAATTTTCCTGCAAACACTGTATTACTTCCAATAACAAGGCAATACTATATTCATGCACGTCCGCTGGACTACCCCACCATTAATTCCAGAGGGCGCCATGCAGACTGACAATGAAAGGAGCCTTATTTACATGAAAGCAGAAATTGACAGAGAAGGATGTATATCATGCGGACTCTGTGCCGCTACCTGTCCGGAAGTATTCCGCATGGCAGATGATGGCCTGGCAGAAGTCTACAGCGAAATAACCCCGGAAGCAGAAGATACCGCAGAAGAAGCAGCAGAAAACTGCCCCGTCAGCGTAATCAAGGTTGATTAGGGGGGGAGTTTGGCAGAGGGGACGCTGTGCGGAATTGGAACAGGCATCTCCTGGATACGGAATTAGGGCATAAGCGCCGCTAATCAAAATCGGAGCCGGCATGGTGAACACCGCAGACACTCACGAGAATTCTGATGAATTCTCGCTGCGGGTCTGCTTTCCTTCAGGCCTTGTGGGCCTGAAGGAAGTTCACATGCCGGTTCCGATTTTGATGAAGCGGCG